>ODAI014516089.1_pt1 | contig 12317 bp, 7 predicted proteins | sample 1539321 | NCBI WGS metagenome assembly ODAI01 (sample SAMN02144231, study PRJEB22623) | gut metagenome | biome: sheep rumen | host: Ovis aries | place: New Zealand
AAATGCTCGTTCAAGGGAATATACAGGTTGTATAGAATGGCTTATTGATGCTGGTGTTATAATAGAATGTAATTGTATGCAGTACCCAGAACTACCTTTGAAAGGAAATATAGAGGAAAGTAAATATAAGTTGTATTATCCTGATACCGGATTATTGGTATCAACTTTAGATGAAGAAGCTCAAGAGGATCTTAGAGTTAATAATAATCTTGGTATTTATAAAGGAGCACTTTATGAGAATTTTGTTGCAGAGGCTTTTGTAAAGCAGGGTCTAGGACTTTATTACTATAAGAAGGAAAACTCAACGTTGGAGGAGGATTTTTTCGTAAGAACTCAGAATAATCTTATTCCGGTAGAAGTAAAGTCTAATAATGACCAGTCAAAGTCTTTGTCTGCGCTTATAAAAAATAAGAATTATAGCGATATTTCATATGGAATAAAATTAGGAGACTTTAATGTTGGTTATGCAAATAATATATATACATTTCCATATTTCTGTGCATTTAAGATAAAGGAATATTTAAAGAAAAAGAATTAGTAGGTCATATGCGATAAGATGTTATAAGACTACTCGTGAGGAGGTACTCGTATGATTTTATTTATAAATGCGTGTGTTCGTAAAGAATCGAGAACTTTACGATTAGCTAAGAATCTTTTGGATACTCTTGAAGGGGAGATTAAAGAAGTTAAATTGGAAAAGGTTAAATTTCCTATTGTTGATGAGGCGTTTATAAATCATCGCGAGGATTTAAAGAATGCCAGCAAATACGATGATCCAATGTTTGATCTTGCAAGAGATTTCGCAAATGCGGATTTAATTGTGGTAGCAGCGCCTTACTATGATTTGTCATTTCCTGCGATGCTAAAGCAGTATTTTGAGCAAATAAATGTATTAGGATTAACATTTACTTATTCAGAATCGGGTACACCAGTAGGACTTTGTAAGGCTAAAAGTTTATATTACGTAACAACTGCAGGAGGCCCAATTATATCGGATGATTATGGCTTTGGTTATGTAAAAGCACTTGCTAATGCATTCTATGGAATTAATGATGTAAAACAAATTAAGGCCGAGGGCCTTGATATAATAGGAGCTGATGTAGAGGCAATACTTGCGGAAGCAAATTTGAAGTTTGTATAGTAAAAATGTAGATAATGAAAAAATAGAAAACTAAATATTTATATCCACAAAAAAGCAAGGCTGAGGCCTTGCTTTTTTGTGGATATAAAAAATTCCCTCTAAATGGTGGTAAAAAATGAAAAGAAAAAGTTGTAATCTATATAAAACAGGAAAAACATGTCATTTTTTATGAATATTGCATAAAAATCTTTTTTAAAAAGTTAATTTGTAGTAAAATATATACAAGAAGGTTGAGGCTGTGTCAAGGAGATAAGGTGGCACAAATATATAATGATATAGGTGGTGTTTATGGTAAAAGTGAATTTAGATTATAATCCATATTTAATGACATTTAATATGTTGTTTAATGGAAAAAAACCAAGAATTAATAGTTTGGTTGAAAAGTATGAAAAATATCCTTTACAAATGTGGGTTAGAGAAGTCCCACAGATGTTATATGATGAGATGAATGGATATGATTTTGATTTTGAGTTTGTTGGTACAGAATTAGATTATGAGGATATTATAAAATCATTTAAAAGAAAACGTATTACTGAAAATCAGATTAGGTGTTATTTAAAAAAACAGATAGAATCGAGAACAGAAAAGCTTAAAGAATTATCAGATTTAGCAGAATGGCTAAATAATAATCATAATCGTAAATTTGATATTGATAAGTTTAAGATAGAAAACCCAGAGTTATTTTATAATAGTTATTCTGTGATATTTTTTGGAAAGGGAGATGCGGGTGAATGTAGACTTGAAAATGCAAATATTTCTCTTGAAAGAATAAATGATATTACGGAACTTGATAACACAAAACTAGAAGATGTTCCAATTGTGATTGATACAGATGAATTATCAAGTGAAGAAATACAGTCTTTGGTGTACGAAATTAGAAAGAGAGCAGAAGTTGAGGATGGGCAACTATTTTTTATTATTAGAATGACTGGTAGAAAAGTAGTAGTTGCTAGATTGCTTACAGATTTAGGTATAAAAAGACCACAAGTAATATCTAATCTTAATGATGAAAAATTATCAAGGTATATTGAATATTATCCAGTATCAGATTATATAAGAGGATCAATTAAAGTTTTAAGAGATATCGTGGATGATTTAGATCTTAATTTATCTAAGGAAAGGGCTATTTTTGAAAAGAATAATGGTGATGCAATAGATGAAATCACAAAATTAGAAGAAAAAATAGATTGTATTAAAGAATGTATAAATAAAATAAAGGATATAAATGATACTAAAGTTATTGTTAATTGGGATGTTGCAAGAAATGAATTTGATGGAAAAATTAATACTTGGAAAATAAAAAAAACAAAAATAACAGATAATGAAGAAGCTGATAATCTTGCAGCACAACTTGAACAAGAAGTGGTTTATGATTATGAATTATTTACTCAACAGATAGAAAAAATGTTAGAAGAGAATAAGGAATCAATTTTGAGTAAATGTAATTCATTATATAGAAAAGCTTCAGGAAAATCATTAGATGATATCGGCGGAATACCACATTCATTAATTGAAATTAAACAGTTTGATTATATTAAGGATGAGGTTTTGAAATTAAAAGAAGAAAGATATGAAAAAAAGGAAGATGGAATTATTAAGGGAGTTGGCAAATTCTTAGGAGTTACTAATCCTACAACATCTAATGAACCAAAGGAAGTGTTAGTTACTACATATTATTGTCATGTTTGGAGAAGATATGTTTATGAAAAAACAAAACCGATTATTCAGGAATATATAGATATTAGTGATAAAGAGGTTCAAGATTATAAAGATAACGTTAGTGAAAAATATATTGAAAAATTAGAAGAATTATTAGATGAAAAGAATAAGATTAAAGAAAAATGTACAGAACAGTTATCTGAAGATATATTACTTTCTCAAAGGGATAGTGATTGGTTGGTAGAATTAAAAGATAGATTAAAGAGAATTGAGAGGGATTAGATATGGGAGATATAAAGGTTTTTGAAGAAGAAAAACAGGAAATTCAGACACAATCATTGTCGATGGAAAACAGATTAGAAATAATAGAAGAAGGTATTAGAAAAAAATATTTAGCTCGATTAACGGAGATGCAAATTGCGCCAGTTGGGGAACTATTACCACTAGAAGAAGATTTGATAGATAATGTACGTTTATATAAAGTTACAGAGATGGTTTATCCAAAAGATGAAAGTGCAACAGATAAATTTACAACTGTTTTTAATACTTTATCTACGTATAACACAACTGTTTTTATTATATTAGATTCTGATGGAGAAACTACAGATTTTTATATTGGAGTAAGAAATAATGAGGAAAATGAAGAATTAAAACGTTCAACAGTGACATTGGGAGATACATTGAAGAATACTCTTGTTGGTCATTTTCCCGGAGCTAAAGTAAATAGTATTGATAGAGCGAGAATTACAGAACTATCAAATAAAATTAGTAATCAAAAAAATGTTACATCCGTAAGTGTGGTTGGTAGTCCTAAAAACGATAAAGAACAGAGTAATAATCAATTTGTTCAAGGAATAGAAAAACTAGCATTATCTATGCAGAATAAACAATATATAGGTATTATTGTGGCAGAAAATCAATCATCAAAGACAATTCAAACACTTAGAAGTGGATATCAGGAATTATATACTAAATTATCCCCTTTGCAAAAAGTTCAATTATCAGAAAATGAATCGGAAAGTGTATCAAAGAATAAGTCTTTTTTTGAAATGGATGGAAAACAAAAGGCAGCTATGATAGGTGGTGCTTTTGTTTCTTTAGCTGGAGCAGTAGGTGGAGCAGTAGGTGGAGCAGGTATATTAGTTGGCGGAGAAGCGGTGCAGAAAGCGGTTGGTACAGTAGGCGGTTCGATGTTAGGAGGACAGATAGCAGGACAGTTTAACGGCTTTATAAGTTCTTTGGCACCGTCTGAACAGATGACTAAAGCAAAGTCAACAACAACTTCAACTACAACAGAAAATAAAGCAGTTACTGATATTATGCAGATGCTTGATGAGAGCATTCAAAAAACAAAAGAATATGATTGTTATGGTATGTGGAATATAGCTAGTTATTTTGTTTCAGATGATATGTCATCTGCTGAAATCGCAGCAAGTAATTATAGGTCTCTGATGAATGGAGAAAAATCAGGAAGAGAATTATCAGCAATTAATTCATGGAGAAGTAATAATCCTGAAATTATGGGAAACTTTTTAGATTTGACGACTTATTTGTCGAGATTTACACATCCTAAGTTCTGTTATGGTAGTAAGGCTGATTATATGGTTTTAACAGATGCCACAACGTCGGTTAGTGGTAAGGACTTAGGACTTCATATGGGCCTGCCAAGGGCAACTGTTTCTGGACTTCCAGTTATAGAACATGCGGAGTTTGGTAAGGAGGTCACATCGTATCAATTGTTTAGAAAAACTGTAGATTTGCGACCAGAGGAAAGAATGACTCTTGGAAAAGTGTTTGATCTTGGTCGTATTACGAATAAAATTGTAGAACTTGAAAATAAAAGTTTGAATATGCATACATTTATAACAGGTTCAACGGGTTCAGGAAAAAGCAACACTGTATATCAGATGCTTTGCGAATTACATCAAGATAATATACCTTGGTTAGTTATTGAACCAGCTAAAGGAGAATATAAAGATGTATTTGGAAATTGGCCAGATGTAAACGTGTATTCCACTAATCCTAATGTAGCTGAATTAATCAACTTAAATCCATTTAGATTTCCAAAATCTATACATGTATTAGAACATGTAGATGGATTGGTAGAAATATTTAGTGCTTGTTGGCCTATGTATGATGCAATGCCTTCATTTTTTAAAGATGCAATGCTTAAATCTTATGAGTGTGTTGGATGGGATTTAGGATCGTCTACATTTGAAGGAGATAATTTAGAATATCCAGATTTTGAAATATTAGCAGAGCAACTTAACAATTTAATAGAAAATTCTGATTATGCATCAGATATAAAATCAAATTATAGAGGTGCATTGATAACAAGAGTAAAATCCTTAACAGTTGGTTTGAATAAATTTATATTTACATCAGAACAGACTCCATATGAAAGAATATTTGATGAAAACTGTATTTTGGATATTAGTAGAGTAAAATCAGGAGAAACAAAAGCTTTGATTATGGGAATGATGGTTTATATACTTAATGAGAATAGAGTTGATAAAAAGCCATCAAATAATAATGGATTAAAGCATATAACTGTACTTGAAGAAGCACATAATTTGCTTAAGAATACATCTTCATCAAATGGAGAATCAGATTTGGTTGGAAAATCTGTAGAAATGTTGACTCAAACCATTGCTGAAATTAGAACATATGGTGAGGGATTTATAATTGTTGATCAGTCACCATCGTCAGTTGATATTTCGGCGATAAAGAATACAAATACAAAGATTGTTCTTAGAACTCCTGAAGCTAATGATAGAGAGGCGGTAGGTAGATCTATGGGATTAACGGAAAATCAAGTTAACGAAATAGCTAAGTTGCCAGGAGGTGTGGCGGTAGTATATCAGAATGATTGGGTTAATCCAGTGCTTACAATGATAGATAAGGCACCAGTCAAGGACGGAGTATATATAAGTGACTCATCAATTAGGATAAGAACAATTAAATCAGCAAGAACAAAAATACTAAAAGTAGTTATGCAACCATGGATAGGAGAAAATAATGTTATTGATAAGGAGGAATTAGTTGAGTCATTAAAGGTATTGAGTTTATCGAGAAATGAACGTAAGGAATTAATGGAAATTATAGATGATTATGAGTTGTTAGGCGGTAATATAATTTGGAACGAAACGGAAATGGATAAACTTATACGTTTGGTAAAAAGTGTATTAGGAATAAATGATAAGGATATAGCTAGAGTTAATTCTTCAATAGAATTATTGAGATTGGTAAGAGATAGAGTTAAGAAGATGACAGATAAAGATTTGAAAGAGATATGTTATGTTTTAACATATACAAAGGATGGTGATATTGATGGCAATGACATATGATGGTTTTGAAAAAAATGCAATGAATTTGGACACATTTAATATTTCGGACAAACTAAAAAGTCTAAATGAGGGATTTAAATCAAGTGTAGCATCTAATGATGGTATTTTTAGTACTAAAAATCTTGAAGGTCAAGTTAAAGGTTTATCAAAATGGCTTGGTGTAGAATCGCAGGCTATTAGTAATATATCTTTAGAATCAGTAGTTGGAAATATTAAGCAGATGTATAAGGGAGTGACACTTGAAGATGGAAGTCAAACATTAGGGTTGAAAAAAATAGGTGAGTGGAGAGTAAATAAGAATTACAAAACACAAATTATAAGAGCAAAGGCTGGTTATGCAGCAGAAGTTATAAGTACCACAAAGGAAAATATACTAAATGAATATAGTGGCAATGGTCTTAAGACATATAGAGCAGATGATTTGCCAGAATTGTTCAAAAAAAATGACCCATATGTTGATAAAGTTAGAGTTGATGTAAAGGGAAATATTGTTGAAAGAATTCAAACTAAATTTGTAGGGAAAAATGGAAAAGAGTGTTTTAATAAGTTAAACTCAAAAAAATTTGAAAAGTATTTTAAAGACGGTAAAGTGGATAAATTAGAGGTTCCTAAAGATTATTTTAAAGATGTTAAGTCTGCTATTACTGAAGAAACTGAAAAATTGGAGAAACAATTAGATAGAGTAACAAGGGAAGGAAGTACTGAAGTACAGGAACAATTACAGTCTAAAATTGATAAGTTAAAAAAAATGGATGAAATGATTGAACAAAGTAATACTACGGCGAGAGAAGCTATTCAAGCAGCAAAACATCCAAAAATATATGCGGCAAAAGAATTTGCAAAGAGAAGTGCGTCAGATGGGGTTAGACAGGCAGGAATGGCTATGATGATTACTGGAGCAATATCTACTGTTGATAATGTTCAAAAAGTAATGGATGGATCATTAGATGTGGAAGATGCTGTAATTAATATTGGAAAAGACACAGGAACAGCAGGAGCTGCAGGTTTTGGTATTGGGTTTATAAGTACATCAGTTTCTGGACTTATGGTTAATTCAGGAAATGAATTAATAAGGAGCGTTGGAAAGGCAGGTGGTGGATGTTTACCAGCTGCAATAGTTTCTTACGGAATAGAAGTTCACGAATCTGTTGTTGATTTTGCAAAAGGTGAAATAGATAAAGTTGAATTTGCTGATAGTTTGGCTGAAGGAGCATCGAAAACTGCAGGGGGCTTTATTGGTGGAAGTATAGGAAGTGTAGCTGGACCAGCTGGAACAGTCGCTGGTGCAATGGTAGGTGCTAAGGTTGGAGAGGTATCATATGAGGCACAAAAAGCTATTATTGGAACTACAGTTGATATAGTTACAGGAGAAACTACAATAAATGAAGTAGCTGAAAATACAATAGAAAATACCATGGATATTGTAGATGATGTTGTTGATAATACGAAAGAAATTGCTGATAAGACAATAGATGTATCTAAAAAAGTAGCAGATAAAACAATAGATGTAGTTGAAAAAGTTGCAGATAAAGCAATTGATAATACAAAAGAGTTGGCAGATGCAACAAGGAAGTTGGCTTCTAGTACCGTAGGATATGTAGTATCAACAGAAGCTTACGCTACTGCTGTTGAACAGGCTGGAGAGGCAATCGAAGGAAGTGCAGAAGCGGTTGAAAAATTAGGAAATAAAGCTAAAAGTTGCGCTGGTGAAATGGTTAATAATGCATCTAAATTAGGAACAGGTGTAGTCAAAGATGTTAAGTCAGCATTAACTTCTTTTAATATAAAGCATAAGTTACCTTTTTAGAAAATGTAGAATTAAGGTAGGAGAAATTCATAACTAAATTAAGGAACTAGGAATTGATGGAGTTGTAATTTGGCAGAATGAAAAGGGAGAGATATTTTGAAGTATTCCAAATGGAAAAATTGTAAACGTTTATGATGATTTGATTACTTTTTTAAGAGAATGACGGTTTAGTATATAGTATGCCTATGTATACTTAAGAAAGTGGGGTTCTATGGATATAAAAAGTAAAGCTAAAAAAGCAGCTGAAATAGCAAAAGAAAAAGGTAGTAAGGGTGCAAAGAGTGCATTTGATATGTCTAAAAAGGCTGGGAAAGCTATTGGGGAAGGAAGTAAAGTTGCAGCAGCTAAATCAAAGGAAATAGCAGGAGTGACTGCAGAAAAAACAAAGGTATTTGCCACTAAATCAAAAGAAGTAGCGGCTGTAGCTGTTGATAAGTCAAAAGATGTTGCAGTAAAAACTAAAGAAGTAGCTACAAAATCTAAAGAAAATATGGTTGAGGTATTAGATCAAAATGGAGATGGGATATTAGATAGTACTGATTTGATACTAATATCTATGAAGGTACCTGGCGTAAAGGTTAAACGAACTGAGTTCCTAAAGAAAGAATTTTATAAAAGATATGAGCAGGATGTTATAGATAAGGCAATAGAAACAACACCTGCTAAGGCTGGGATAAAAGCAGAGGAAATAGATAAAATTGCAGATGATGTGATTAAGTTTGAAAGGAATGCAGTTTCTGGTATTTCTGCAGCTCTTAGTATGCCGGGTGGAGCGGCAATGGCTGCAACTATTCCAGCGGATATAGCACAGTATTATGGTTATATGTTAAGGGCAGCTCAGAAGTTGATGTATTTATATGGTTTTTCTGAAATGGATTTGGATGAAGATAATCTGATGTTGGATTCAGAAACAATAAATCAGTTAACTTTATGTTTGGGTGTTATGTATGGCGTTGCTTCGGCTACAAATGCTATAAAAGCATTTGCAAAAGCGTTAGGAACAGGTGTTGAAAAGAAGTTATTAAAAACTGCTTTAACTAAAGGGACAATTTATCCAATAGTAAAGTCAGTAGCTAACTTTTTTAGTATACATATGACTAAAGAGGTATTTGCTGGATTCTTTAAGAAAGCAATACCTGTAGCTGGAGGTGTTGTTGGGGGAGGATTAACATATGTTACGTTTAAACCTTGTTGTGATAGATTAAAGAATGTATTGAGAGATACTATTTTGAGTAATCCTGAACATAAGGAAACTGAAGAGGAGAAAGAAATGTATGATAATATTATGGAAGGTGTAGTAGATGTTGATTATGAGATTATAGATGATAGAGAACTATAAGAAATAAAGCGCTAATTAGCGCTTTATTTTTTACACCAAACTCTCCAAATCCTCATAAAAGTTCGGATATGAAATTTTTACAACTTCACTATCTGGAATATCTGTTTCGCCATCTGCATTAAGGCCGCATATAGCGAATGACATTGCAATACGATGATCAAGAGCGCTATCGATTTTACAACCTGTTAGTTTATTAGGTTCTTCGACATTTTCATTTATAATCATGCCATCATCGGTAGCTTTAATATCACAACCCATTGCTTTTAAGTGTGAAACCATGATGTCGATACGATTTGATTCTTTTACTTTAAGTTCAGCTGCATCTTTTATAATTGTTTTCCCTTTTGCGTATGCAGCCATAACAGCTATTACTGGGATTTCATCTATTAAAGTTGGAATTATATCACCACCTATGGTACAACCGTGAAGTTCACTTGTTTTAACAGTAATATCAGCTGTCTTTTCACCAATATTATTTACATTTGAAAGAGTGATATTTCCACCCATCATTTCAATTACTTTTATGATGCCGTCTCTAGTTGGATTTATACCAACATTCTTAACTGTGATTTCTGAATTTGGTGTTATAAGTCCTAATACTAAAAAGTATGCAGCAGATGATATATCACCAGGAACGTTAATATCTATTCCATTAAAATCTGAAGCTGTTTTAACTGTAGCAGTAGTACCTTCTGATTTACAATCTATACCAAATTGGTTAAACATTATTTCACTATGGTTTCTACTAAGACTCGGTTCAGTAACTGAAGTTTCACCATCAGCGTATAATCCTGCAAGTAATATTGATGATTTAATCTGAGCTGAAGCAACAGGTGAATCATAATGAATTCCTTTTAATTTTTTACCATTTATAATAAGTGGAACACATCCATTATCATTTTCACTTTTAATGTCAGCACCCATTTGCGACAGAGGAGTGATAATTCTTTTCATAGGTCTCTTTCTAAGAGAATCATCTCCATCAAGTCTACAAGAAAAGTTCTGCGCTGCAAGTATACCACTAATAAGTCTTGTAGTTGTTCCGCTATTTCCAACATCAAGTGTTTCACTAGGCTTTTTAAGACCATGTAGTCCAACACCTTGAATTGTAACTTTATCATCCTTTACGTCAATATCAACGCCCATTTTTCTAAAACAGTCTATAGTTGATAAACAATCAGCACCCATTAGAAAGTTTGTAATTGTAGTAGTACCATTAGCTAAACTTCCAAGCATTATTGCTCTATGTGAAATTGATTTATCGCCAGGTACTGTAATAGTACCAGTAAGATTAGTTTTTCTTTTAAAAATCATAATAAAACCTTTCGTAAAATTTTGATGAATTTTCCTCACTGGTTAAATCGTTGTAAAGGAAACAACGATTTAATCCCTACGGGACACAAAGTCCTTCGGACTTTGCACAAGTACGTGAAGTAAATTCTTGATGAATTTACTTCACTACTTACGTTTTATTACTGTAATTCCGCCTGTTTGTAGGACTGATACTGCGTGATCTCTATCTGAATCATCATAAAGTTCAAGCAAAAGTACGCCTTCTTCAAACATACGATTATGTATAATACCAATATTTTTAATTGAAATGTCATTCTTAGCAAGAAGTGTAGCGATTCTAGCAATAACGCCGGCTTCATCTTCAACATCGCAGTATATCATGGATGGTTTAAAGATAGCGCCACCCTTATCAGGGAAGGAATCTCTATACTCACGGCTAGATGCAAACATTTCATTAATCGCCTGGCCGTTTTTGGTATCAACATACTCTTTAGCTTTTTGCATGTCTTTTATAAATTTATCAAGCATAATTGAAATGCTCTTTGAATTACTTGTACAAATCTGCTCCCACATCTCAGGAGATGAAGAAGCAATTCTTGTAATATCCTTAAAACCGCCAGCGGCGATAGTTTTCATCGTACCTTCTTCGTTATCTGAATTCTTAACAACATTAACAAGAGAAGAAGCAATCAAATGAGGCATATGACTAATTGCAGCCACAACCATGTCGTGCTCATTGTGATCAAGTACTATTGGAATAGCCCCAATCTCCGCAGCAAATGCTTTATATTCTTCAACCTTATCCATAGGAGATAAAGGAGAAGTACTAATTACATAGTATGCATTTTCAAAAAGATGATTATTTGAATTTTCATAACCTGTTTTTTCGGAACCAGCCATTGGATGTCCACCTATGAAATTACGTTCAAGCCCAACCTTTTCAATGGCTTCATGAATTGGAGTTTTAACACTTCCAACATCTGTAATAATCGCATCTTTCTTTATAATGTTTTTTAATGTTTCAAGATATGTATTATTCTGTTCAACAGGAGTACATAAGAATATGTAATCACATTCAGAAAACTTTTCGTCTATATCATCTGCAATTTCATCAACTATACCTTCAGAGTATGCAAGCTCAAGTCTTGATTTAGTTCTGTTGTAGGCGATGATCTTTACATCTGGATTTACTCTTTTTACTGATTTGGCAATTGAACCCCCTATTAGTCCAAGGCCAATAAAACCTAGTGTTAAATCTTTCATATTTTTTCCTCTTTATCATAAAATAATTTAGCGGTTTAAATCACCATAGTATTATATAATATAAGCTCTAAAAAAACAACAAAGAATAATAAATAAATGCTTAAAAGTGAAAATATAAGAAGAATAAATAGATTTGGAAACTAAAATTATGCTTTGATACTAAAAATATCCTAAAAATTATGTCAAATCTTACAAACATACTTGTATTTTGTTTAAAAAATTGGTAATATTTAATAAAGCCGAAGGAAAATCATAAAGATTTTCCTGAGCGTACATGTGCAAAGTCCAAAGGACTTTGTGTCCCGAAGGGATTAAATCGTTGTATCCTTTACAACGATTTAACTTAATGAAGAAAATTCATAATGATTAATGCATGAAAGGAAATTATAGATGAGCAAAGTAATTAGTAATGAGAGAATAGATGAAGATTTCTTTCTCTTAAAAGTAGAAGATCAAAAATTAAGTAAG
>ODAI011858857.1_pt1 | contig 12316 bp, 6 predicted proteins | sample 1539321 | NCBI WGS metagenome assembly ODAI01 (sample SAMN02144231, study PRJEB22623) | gut metagenome | biome: sheep rumen | host: Ovis aries | place: New Zealand
ACTGAAAACTTGAAATTAGTTTTCAATCGTGGATTTACAAAAGGCCAATTCAAGAGAACATACAAAAGAAGTATCCGTCCAGGACATTTAGGATTAAAAATTGGGAAAGTTATTGAAACCAAAAAATCCCAAATCGCAATTAGACTAAATGATGATTTAAAAACCATTCCCGACAAAGGCGATGGACTCTTATTCATTAAAAAAGACAATGACTACGGAATGGAAATTTCACAAAATCCAATAGTCACAACACTTAATCATTTCAACAAGAATAAAATCAAGCAAGTAAAGGATTTGACAAGAAAAAATAAAGTTTTGATTATAAAAAAAGTTAGGCAAAACAAGAAAAATAACTTTAAACTTGAAAACAGTGATGTTTATTTAACCAAAAGAAATTCACTGACCAGAAAAGCAAAAGAAATAGAAAACAGCGGATCAAGCTTTGTAAAATCAAAACTGATATTGACATTTTCTCTTAAAAACAAATATCCGAAAGTCAAAGGAAGATTAACCTTAGCAAACCATAGGGAAGTAACTTATGAAGTAATCGGAACCGCAAAATTTGAAACTCCTCTCAAAAGGAATGTTACAGGCGAAACGATTGAAAAACAATTGTCCAAGCTGGACAACTATCCATTTGAAATTACACAAATCAATATGAATTATGATGGAAGCCTGTTTATTCCAATCAAGGAAATCAATAAGATAAGAAGAGAACTGTTTGAAGGTTTGGAATCTGAAATCCATAAGTTATATGAAAATAAAAAGGAAAAGATTAATTTAAGACAAATAGAAATGAAAAGAAGTGATGAAATTTCTCTTTCATACTATACTAATAATTTAGACGATTTAAAAGAAATTGCTGATGTCAAAAGAGTTTATTTGGAAATTCCTCCAAACGACAGCATTAACTTTATGGTTAATTTCCTGAAACAATCCATAGAGACTGCATTCAATAAGGATTATGAGCTGATTTGGAAATGGCCGGACATTGCCCATGACAATTTAGTAAAATCCCTGACGAAAGTTAAGGGCATTTTAAATAAACTGAATTATCCGATAAAAATCATGTCCAATGATTTCAAAGGAGAATATGGACCTTATTCCATGAACATTGCAAATACAGAGTCAATAAACTCTCTTAAAGATTATAAAATAATTACAATATCTCCAGAGCTTAGAAAGAGAGATTATGAAGACATGATAAAAAACTGTGAAGACAACTCAAAAATAGAGATTCTAGTTCAGGGTCCAGTAGAACTTATGAAAACCAGATACGGATTTAAGGAAAATATAAAAAATGCAAGTTTAAATGACGAATATCCAATAAGACCCAGCTTATCCGGTGAAGAACTGATTATTTTTAATAACGAGGATTTATCATTAATTGATGAAATTGGATATTTGAAGTCCATCGGTTATGTTAACTTTTCGATTGACGGAAGATATAAAAATAAAGACTACATTAAAATGATTGATTTATATAACGATGCATTGAATGACAATGCAAAAAATAAAGGAATTATAAAGAATTTTACAAAAGGCAATTATTAGTTGTCAAATGCTCTAGGCAAATATCTAATTAATATATAATATTAAATATCATTAAGGGTTTGGTTAAAATGGAAGGAGACTTACATACATTGCAAGAAATAAAAGGTATCGGAGATAAGATCTCTGAAAAAATAATAAAAAGCGTTGGAGGGGAAGAAGAACTCCAAAAAATAATTGATGATGTTGATGTGGAAAGAATCATTAATATTGACGGCATCAGCCAAAGAAAAGCTATTCAAATTATGAATCAATTATTGAATAATGACAATTATGAATTCATGAAAAGCGACAGGGCACTGGAAATATATGAAGACATAATTAACAAAATCTTAGCCTATTCCAATACTTCATACTCCAAAAACAGAATATTATTGTTGTCACCTTCAAAAGACCTGAATAAGATTAAAAAGCAGGTTAAGTTTGTAATGGATGCCAAAAAAGAAGTATCCCAAATGCCCATCATCAAATTGAGAGGCCTGATGAAAAACTTAAAAGAGCTTGAAGACGCAAAAGCAGAATATGATGCGAGCAAAGTAATTTTAGTTGAAAGCGAAGAGGACAATTCATATTTATGTGATTTAGGCCTGAACCAATACTACCCAATCCTTACTGCAAGCGATTCTCCACTGCTCCAGGAAGAATTGATGAATTATGATTTAATATTTTATGTTTATTCACAGGGAATTCTTGATTTTGAAGGAATGCCAAATCTTGTAATGATTAACATTGATGAAAATGACTATGAAATCGTTCCTGAAAAAATAATTAACTTTTTTATCCAAAACCAGGATACCTTCCAAAGAGTTCATGAAATCCAAAAAATAAGAAATAAGGAAAGCGTTTTAGGGGACATAATTCCAATTATAGACGAATTGAACATAGTCGACAAAAAAGAAGTTGATATTGACGAACTTGTCAACTCACTGAAATATGAGATGGATGAGGAACTTGAAAAGTCAATGAAAAATGTTGACCTTGAAGGAGATGAAATTCTCAACTTATTAAACAATAATTTTCCTCCAAAGATAAGTAAAATATTTGACGAAATTATAAATAAACGAAAAGCAATAATCAAGGAAAAAACAGGGATGGACTTTGATCCGTACCTCAGAAAGTATCCTATTGAAATAGACGAACAGGAAATTGAAAGGGTGAAACTGGAACGCTCATCCAAAAAGGAAAATGACATTTTCGACATTAAGAAAAGTGCTGCAATACAGCTCAATTCAATAAAGCAAAAGGCAATTGAAGAAGTCCAGGATGCAATAAAATTCGACTATGAATTCAGCCTGGGAAGTTTTGCCTACGAATATGAATTAACAGAACCAGAATTTGGTGATGGAATAAAATTAAAAGGAGCACTCCATTTAGACTTATCCCTTAAAAAGGATGATGAAAACATCCAAAAGATTGACTATGAACTGACAAAAAATGAAAATATCGCATTACTGACCGGAGCAAACAGCGGAGGTAAAACAACACTTCTTGAAACATTGACGCAGATTTCAATAATGGCACAGATGGGACTTCCAGTAAGTGCAAAATATTGTGAAATCAAGCTGTTTGATGAGATTTATCATTTTTCCAAAAAACGGTCCCTTGATGCTGGAGCATTCGAATCATTCCTGAACGTGTTCATTCCAATTGTAACAACCAACAGCGAAAAACTGGTATTGCTTGACGAGCTTGAAGGCATAACCGAACTTGAAGCAGCAGTTAAAATCATATCAACATTCATAGACATGATTAAGGAATCACACTCATATGGAATAATAGTAACCCATATGGCAAGGGAACTGATGAATTATACTGATGTTAGAGTTGATGGAATAGAAGCAAAAGGTTTGGATGAAAACTATAATCTAATCGTTGACAGAACACCAAAAATGAATTTCCTTGCAAAAAGTACACCTGAATTGATTTTAAAAAGAATTTATGAAAAATCTGATGATGAGCTAAAAGTGGTGTATGCAAGAATTTTGGAAAAATTCTAAATACTAGTTCATGCAAAAAATTATCATGATGAAAATTATTAATAAATCGACCAATTCGGATATTCAGCGAATAAATCAAATTTATAAAGTTTTAAAAAAGAACGATTTCGGATACTTGATTGAAGAAAATACTTTTTTTAAAACATTTCCTTTTCTAAGAAACCGTAAAATAAATGAAGAAATGCCATTCGTTGATAATACTGTTCCTGTAAGAATAAGGAGGGTGTTTGAGGATTTAGGTCCGGCATACATCAAATTAGGTCAGATGCTATCTACAAGACCGGATTTAGTGGGTATTGAAATATCTGAAGAACTTCAGAAATTAAGAGACAATACACCAGTAACCGAATTTGAAGAAATCAGGAAAGTCATTGAATCTGAATTGGGACAGGATTTAGAAAATATTTATACTGATTTTGATGAAGTACCAATAGGTTCTGCATCCATTGCACAGGTATATACAGCTACTTTAAAAAATAACGAAAAAAAAGTTGCAGTTAAAGTTCAAAAGCCAAATAGTGAAGAGATTATTAAAACAGACCTTAGAATAATGAAATTTTTGGCTTTAAGAATTGACAAATATATCAATAAAACAAAAATTTACAATTTGCCTGCAATCGTTAGCGAATTTGAAAAGTCTATATTGAAAGAAATAAATTATCTTGAAGAAGTTAGAAATATAGAAATTATGCAATCAAATTTTAAAAGCATCCCTTACGTTTATATTCCAGAAGTTTATAACGATTACTGTTCCGGAAAGGTCATCAACATGGAACTGATTGAAGGAGACGATTTAAGTAAAGTAATCGAAGATGAAAGTGGAAAATACGATAAAAAATTAATTGCCAAAAGAGGAACAAATTCATTTTTCAAACAGATCATGATTGATGGATTCTTCCATGCAGACCCCCATCCTGCAAATATAATTATCAAGGACAATAATACAATCTGTTATATAGATATGGGAATGATGGGAATATTGAGCGAAGGATTTAAAGAAAACCTTGCAGAATTGATTATGCTTTTAGTAAACGGTAATGCAGATAACATCATCAATCAATTAATATACATGGATATAATTGCACCTACTCAGAATACTCCTGAGCTTAAAGAGGATATTGATGATTTAATGAAAAAATATTATGGAAATAAGTTGAAAAATATTAATGGAAGTATAGAAGACTTGCTTAATACAATGATAAAACATAATATATCAATGCCAAGAGAATTTGTAATGATTGGAAGAGGATTGGCATTAGTAGAAGAAAGCGGTAAAAAATTAAATCCAGAATTTGATACCGCAAAAGAACTGAAAAGATTATCTAAAAAAATAGTTACCCATAAATTATCACCAAGCAGATTGGTAAAAGTAGGATATAACCATCTTTTAGAACTTGGACATTTGACAAAAGGACTGCCTACAACAGTAAATAGCACATTGTCAAAATTAGAAGGTGGCGAAATCACCCTAAAATTAAAATTAGAAGGAATAAATGAAATATCAAAACAACTGACAACAGCAATCATCATTGCGGCATTGATTGTTGGATCTTCACTGGCATTGTTTGCAGACAAGGGTCCTGCCTTTATAGATATACCACTATTAGGATTATTCGGATATGTAATAAGTTTTGCATTGGGAATGTATCTTGTAGTACAATTTATCATGTATAACCCGGATTAAAAAGAAATATCTGACAAACCCATAATATTTCATTAATACAGATATTCGTGTAATCAAACCTTAATTTTTATTTAAATTCAAAAAAAACTAATTTAAGATATCACTCAAGTAGGAAGATGCATCAGCATTAATAATGTTGGATAAAATTGAGATATACGCATTTTTGAAATCTTCAACCATTTTAATTAAAATCCAAAAAATGCTAATGAATCATAATGGTGGGAAGATGCTCGGAAAAAAATGATAAGAGACATATTCAAACACAAAACCCAATTCCTATCCATCTTTTTAATGGCATTTTTAGGAGTTTTTGTTTTTACAGGCATAAGCGGCGAATACATCGGTCTTGAAGATAACATAAACAACTATTATGAAGAAACCAATTTGGCTGATGGCTGGATTTATTCACCATACCTGAATGATTTGTTTTTGGAACAAGTTAATCATTTAGGTGCAACTACACAAATGGAAAGGCAATTGGTTGTTGATTCGATAGCGAACTTTGAAAATGACCCCGAAATTACACTGCATTTTATTGAAAACAACACAATATCAAAATTTTATTTATTGGAAGGCAAAGAATTAGACATTAATGACCGTGATGGAGTATGGCTTGATAAAAACTTTGCCGATGCCAAAGGATTAAAAGTTGGAGACCGCATCAGCTTTGAAAGTGAAGGATATACAATTGATAAGGAAATTAAAGGATTAGGATATTCACCAGAATATGTTTATCATTCATCATCTTATTCAGTAATGCCTGATTATAACAAAATCGGCTTTGCGTACATGTCCAATAAAGCATTCCCTGATGATAACATCTCATACAATGTTTTAAACGTTAAATTTGAGGGTTCACCAGACACATATTATAAATTGTTAGATTATCGTTTAAATGGATACTATAGCACATTTGTTAAACAATCCGACCATCCAAGCGTTTATCAGTTTTCAGACGAAATTGCAAAACACAAAATGATGGCAGATATTTTTCCAATTGTATTCATCATAGTTGCACTGTTAATACTTTTGACAACAATGACAAGGATAATTACACATCAAAGAACACAAATAGGCATATTAAAAGCCAATGGATTTAAAAACAGCACTATAACATTCCATTACATATTATATGGATTCTGCTTAGTTTTATCAGGATCCATTTTAGGTTTGATTTTAGGGCCAATGATAATACCAAAACTATTTTATCCATCAATGATTGCGGTATATCAACTACCAGTGTGGAGTCATTCATGGAATATGAGTTTTATATTTTTAATAGCTTTAATAGCCATATTTTCACTAGCTGTTTCAAATTATGCCTTTTCAAGCATTTCTAATGAAAAACCTTCAGAGACAATTAAACCAAAAGTACCTAAAGTATCAACTTCAGGATTTCTTGAAAGATTAAGGATTTGGAAAAGATTATCATTTAATGTCCGATGGAATTACAGGGATGCTAAAAGAAATAAATTGAGAAGTATCATGACTATTATCGGAGTTATGGGTTGTAGTGCACTTTTAATTGGTGCATTTGGATTATATGATGGGTTAAATGATGTAAAAGAATGGGAATATAGTCAAATAAATCATTATGAATCAAAATTAATAATCGATGACAACGCATCAATATCACAAATTGATAAAGTGGCCAGCGATGTTAATGGAGATAAAATAATGGATGAAAGAATTGAACTCGAATCTGGCAATGCAAAAAAATCGGGATCGATTCTAGTTTTAAATGACACGGATTTAATAACGCCAACTGATAAGGATAAAAATCATATAGAAATCGGAAATGATGAAGTTTCAATTTCACAAAAAATGTCTGATACATTAAATGTAGGCATTGGCGATACCGTTAATTGGCATATCATGGGATCAGACAAATGGGTCAATACAAAAATTGATAGAATCCATGCAGATCCAATATCACAGGGTTTAATCATGTCCCCCTATAAATTGGAAGAGTTGGGTTTGAATTACACACCAACTAGCATCATAACCTCAGATCATGTAAATAAAACATATGATATAATTAAAACAACCAATACACATGAGGATATTGAAAAAGATTGGGACGGAATAAGCCAGAACATGTGGTTATTCATATACATATTATCATTCTTCGCTTGTGTTTTAGCAATTATTGTTTTGTATAATTTAGGATTGATGTCATTTACAGAAATTGAAAGAGAAATTGCGACACTTAAAGTTCTGGGATTTAAAAGCAGCGCATTAAGAAGATTATTGTTAACACAAAACCTGATATTTACAGCCATAGGATTCCTATTAGATGTACTTTAGGCATGTATATCCTAAACCTCATGTGGACGTCTTCAGGAACTTCATTTTATATAATACCTTCATTAACTATTACAAATATCATAATATCTGCTGCAATAACATTTTCATTGTCAATACTTGTAAATTTAATGTTTTCAGGTAAAATCAAGAAATTGGATATGGTTGAATCACTAAAAGCCAACGAATAATATGTTTTTTAAAATGCAAAAACCAAAAAAAAGTAAAATTGATTAAAGGGAGTTGATTACTCATCCCTATCAATCTTTTTAAATGCTAAAGGATATATTGCAAGCATTATAAATGTAAATAGGGAATACTCGATACATTTAACCAAGTCAGTATTTCCTGCAAGTTTCGGGATTAAGACAAAAAGCAATGCAAACAATATAATTGCTCCCGCAAACCTGACTATCGCATCCCGCCTGCTTTTAGGGTTTTCGAAGTTAACGTATTTCTCCTCAACAAGAAAACCCAATGAAATTCCAGAAGCCAAAGCCACATATTTAATATAGCTTATTGCAGGACAGAATACGATTCCCACCAAAGACAGCACGACAATACCTAAATAGATATATTTTCTATTTTCAATCTTGTCGAAAATACGGGATAATAATAAGATTATCACCAAAGCAATGATGAACCCCGCAATAGTATCAGTCGGAAAATGAACACCTAATCCAACCCTTGAAAGCGCAACAATCAAAACTCCAACCAATCCAATAGCGATATATTTAATATTTCTGACATATATTGGAATGGCCAAAAACAAATTGGTTGCCATCATAGAATGCCCGCTTGGAAAGGAATATCCCTGGATTTTAAAGTTTAAAGGATCCTGGCCTGGTTCATTGGGATAGATACACTTTATTTTATCGACTGCAGCATATGGTCTTAAACGTGCAACAGTCACCTTGACAAATTCACAGCACACACCGGCCACACCCAATGAAAGCAATGTGAATTTTCCCCATTCCTTGTTATATGCCAAATAGATTGAAATGAATAAAAAGGCAAGAACATTTTTAGAAACGACATTTGCTACAAGTTTAAAGAATCCGAATACCCCGTCTGGAAAGGAACTTTGCATGAATAGTATCAGCCAAACTTCCCATTGAAAATAGAAAACTGTTTCAAACATAATATTAATTATAGTTTATATTTAATAAAAAGATTACTAACAAAAGGACTATCCATATGTTAACTCTATTTTTTCAATCCACCCATTTTTGAATCTGATAAATTTCTATCAAAACACCTTTTTTGCATAGAATCACACCAAAACCACTACAATCCATAAAGTTTTAATATTACGACATGAAAATTTAGTTAAAATTTCAATTTTATTATAATAACTATTTCATCAAATAATCCGATTTTTTGATTGAATTTTAATTAAAAAAATCTATATAAAATAAAATTATAAATTAATATATTCAGTAATGGATGAGAAAATTTATTATACTTACCCTGCAGGAAATATGAAATGAAAATCTTAATCAAATATATGCTTAGAGAATATTGGAAAATACTGACATTGATTGTAATCTTTATGTTCATTTATACCTACTGTCAAATTGAAATTATCGGCGACTTGCCTATATTGATGTTGGTTATTAAGGAATATACAATAGAACTCCAAAGTCTACTTGAAATGGGATTGTTGACCATATTTATTACATTAATACTGCTGGTTATATCTTCAGGAATAGTTTCATATCTTTCAGTGAGATTCACATCCGATTTCGGCTATGACATCCGTGAAAAGCTCTTTGACATATATGCAAGTATGGATTCCATGGATGAATTTGACAAAATCGCTTTTTCCGGTTTGATGACAAGGACAGTAAGGGGAATTGCATCATTCCAAGCTGCACTGATGACATTCATTAAGAAAGTATTGTTCGTTTTGCTTTTGACAATCAGCATAATTATCGGTTTGTATGATATAGATCCCATGGTGTCTTTAGTTTTCGCATTATTTGCACTGATATTTTTAAACATTTTTATTTATAAACTGCGGAGTTTAGCCATCAGTTATTACCCCGTCAAGAAAATTCTAGGTAAAATCAACAAGAGATTCCGTGATAAAATTATGGTTATAAATTTATTTAAACAATACAATAAAGAAAAATTAGGTGAAAACGGATTTAAAAGTGTTACAGATGAGTCATACCATAAAGGCTACCGTTTTCAGTACAAACTGAATATTTTTCTTGTGTTTATGGTCGTGATGAACACCATATTGATTATTATTATATCCTATTTCATCGCCAACTTCAGCCTGGACTCCCTGAAAATCATAGATATAATTTTAATTCTATTGATTATAAGCTACTTTATAAGAAGCTTGAATGGATTGATTTCATTTACAAACACTTTTCATATGACATGCACTGGTGCAACCCGTATTGAAGATGTTTTAATTTTAGAAAAAAGTGAAAACAATGAAATTGAAAAAATAAGTGATTTTAAAGAAATCAGATTAAATGACATAACTCTCGTTTACGGTGAAAGACATATTCTTTCAAACATATCTCTTGAAATTAAAAAGGGTTCACATACATTGATTACAGGTGATGCCGGCAGTGGTAAAAGCAGTCTGATGAATTTACTTATGGGATTTTACCAGGAATTTGAAGGAGAAGTTCTAGTAGACAATAAGGTCGTACCTCCCAAAAGCTTAAGAAGATTGATTTCCTATGCTCCGGACAACTCCAACTTCTTAAAGGACAGCGTGTTGGAAAATATTCGGCTGGGTGATGATCGCATAAATCTAGATGATGCGGCTGAAGCCTGCAGGATTTCACTTTTTGACAGGGATTTGGATTTTGAGGTTTATGAAAACGGAGAAAATTTGAATAGTGACCTAAAGCAGAAACTGTCCATTGCAAGAAGCATAGCCCATAAAAGAAAAATCTATGTTTTTGACAATTCATTTTCCTCCATCAAATCTGACGATAAGAAAATCATAATCAAAAATATCCTAAACCTGCTTGATAACAAAACGGTAATATTCATCGATAATGACACTGAAAGCTATCCTCAAATTGATAATGTCATAGAATTAAATGGCGGTGAAATTAATGGTTTATAAGTATTCCACAAGGCAGCTGACCTCCAAACTGATCAATCTTCTCAAGGATTATAAATATCAAATACTGGCAGCCATTATTATGATGATAATATCTGTTGTTTTATCAGTTTATGCTCCAAAACTTGTCGGAAAATTGATAAATTCACTAATGAGGTATGCACTAGATTTAAGCGATGCTCCATCAAAAACCTTATACGATGACATTATACTTATAGTGATACTGTTTGCCGCAAGCTATCTGATTAGAATACCTACCAATAGAATAATGGCTAAAACAAGTGAAAGCGCAGTACAAAAATTGAGAAATCAATTATATGCAAAATTAAGCTATATTAACATTGATAAGTCAGAATTCGACGGCTACATAATGTCTAGGCTCAACAATGATGTTCCCAACCTCAAGGCATTTATAAGCAACACAATAATTCTTTTCCTCAGTGATATTACAATAATAATATTTGTCCTTTGGATGAGCAGTGATATTGATTTCAAATTATCAGGAATACTTTTTGCGCTGGTTATAGTTTATCCTCTTGTGATATATCCATTCCACAAAAAAACAAGAAACTACTATAAAATCCATCAAAATGATTTGGGCAATATAATGGGTTTCATTGGAGATTTCCTGAAAAATCGTAAGATGATTGAATCATTCAACAGTGAAGAATATTCCCAAAAAAGATTCAGAGAGTATAATGTCAAACAAAAGGACAGCTATAAAAAGTCCAGGTTTTATACTGAGATAATGTATCCGGTCAACTCATTTATAACAATTACTCTGCAGGTGATTCTATATGTTTATGGAGGATATTTGGTATATACCGGAAGCATAGATATGGGAACATTCACAACCTTTGTCTTATACTATCAACTAATGAAAAAACCAATAATATCAATTGGAAATACATTGAATAGTATAAGAACTTCATATGCATGTTTGGATAGAATATATGAAATTTTGGATATGCCTGAAAAGAGAAAAAAAGAGTTTCCGGAAGTTGACGGCATTAATGAAATCAAATTTGAAAACATTTCATATGGTGAGATAAAAGATTTCAATCTAAAAATCATGCCCGGCGAACATGTCTCTCTTACAGGAGACAACAGGAACAATTTAATTAAGATATTTTTAGGCCTTCTTGAAGCTGAAAACGGAAGCGTCAGAGTGAATGATTTTGATTTAAGTCAATATGATATAAATTCAAACAAAAATCTTATTGGAGTTTCAACAGAGGAAAATTACGTGTTTGATGGAACTGTTAAGGAAAATATTATTTGCGGAGATGAATTTGACCCTGAAGAAGTAATAGGAGTCTGCGAATTGATTGGATTGCATAGCCTAATTGAAAAATTCCCTGACAAGTATGAGACCAAAATATCTTATGACTCAAATAATATAAGCACCCATGAAAGAAAACTGATATGTATCGCAAGAGCACTGATACATGATCCTGAACTGCTGATTATTGACTACAATAATAATTTAGGAGTTGATTTGCTTATAAAAATTATTGAGAGTAGGACCGCCATTGTATTGGCTCCGGATGATGATGTGGGAGATATGTTAAATATGAAGACATTATCATTAAATTAGATTTTTCATTTAGGAGTCCACTAAATTTATTTTTATTAATTTTTAAAATTAGTAAGTTTCTGTCAAATATAATTCATTTAAATGATTAT
>ODAI012947177.1_pt1 | contig 12314 bp, 12 predicted proteins | sample 1539321 | NCBI WGS metagenome assembly ODAI01 (sample SAMN02144231, study PRJEB22623) | gut metagenome | biome: sheep rumen | host: Ovis aries | place: New Zealand
GCGGCTGGAAGACGATTGCGTGACTGGTCAAGCCCCCGAACCTCGACCTCTGGTTATTGCTGATCACCTTCTTCCTGACGTTTATCTTCGACCTGACGGTAGCTATCGAGGTAGGTATCCTGTTGGCGCTGGTACTCTTCCTGATGCGTACGAGCGAGGAGACGCAGATCCGCACCTTCCACGACGAGATCGACCCGAACGAAGACACCGATGTACAGTCCAACTTGGAGCACCTGACGATCCCTGCGGGCGTAGAGGTGTACGAGATCGACGGTCCGTACTTCTTCGGTATCGCAAACCGTTTCGACGATATCATGACGCATGTATCGAGCGAGAAATATCCGATCCGTATTATCCGTATGCGTAAAGTGCCGTTCGTGGATTCGACGGCCATGCATAACCTATCGATGCTCATCCAGCGCTCACACAAAGAGGGCATAACGATCATCCTCTCGGGCGTTAACGACCACGTACACAAGCAGTTGATGGGCGGCGGCATTGAGCAGCAGATGGATCCGCATAACATCTGTTCGAACATCCACTTTGCACTCCGCAGAGCGGAAGATATATTAGCAGGTAAAACAAATTCACCTTATTAATAACCTATTTAAATCACAAACATTATGACAAAGAAATTTATCTGCCCTATCTGTGGCTATGTACACGAAGGGACTGAGGCACCAGAGCGTTGCCCGCAATGCAAACAAATCGTTGAGTGGAAAGTAGCAGACGAGGATAAAGGTCTGGTATGGGCTTGCGAGCACATTGTAGGCGTAGCAAAAGACGTAGAGGATCCTCTGATTCACGATGGTCTGCGCGCACACTTCATGGGCGAGGCAACTGAAGTAGGTCAATATTTAGCGATGGCTCGTCAAGCAGACCGCGAGGGCTATCCTGAGATCGCAGCTGCTTTCCGTCAGTACGCATACGAAGAGGCAGAGCACTGCGCTAAGTTCGCAGAGTTGCTCGGAGAAGTTGTTTGGGACACCAAGACCAACTTGGAGAAACGTATGTTGGCAGAGGCAGGCGCATGCGAAGACAAGTTCGCTATCGCTAAACGCGCGAAAGAACTGAACTTGGACGCTATTCATGACACGGTACATGAGATGGCAAAGGACGAGGCTCGTCACGGCGCCGGTTTCCAAGGTCTGTATAACCGTTATTTTAAGAAATAATTGTACCGCCGCCAATTAAGAGATTGTCGTGATAGACGACAACCGATTGTCCGGGGGTGATCCCCCAAACGGGAGTTGCAAAGACCATGCGACTCTCGTTTTCTATTTGTACCGGTACGACGGTAGAGCGATACCGCACTTTGGCGGTCAGCCCGGGCTGTCCGATCCACTGGGAGAGGTTTGTACCGTGAGGTTTGAAATGCAGTTCGGTTGCCAAGAGGTCATCGTTGGTACCAAGAGTCACTTCGTTTCGGTCGGCATCGATCTTCGTCACGTATGCCGGATGTCCCAAGGCAATACCAAGCCCTTTGCGCTGACCGATGGTATAATTGACAAAACCCTGATGGGAACCTAACACTTTTCCTTCGGCGTTGATATAAGCCCCGGGGCGCACTTTTTGGTCATAATCCGGCACGTTAGCCCGCAGGAAAGCGCGGTAGTCATCATTGGGGATAAAACAGATCTCCTGGCTCTCTTTCTTGACCGCCAGAGTCTCGTACCCGTGTGCACGTGCAATCGCGCGCACCTGATCCTTAGTATAATCGCCTAAGGGGAAAATCGTGCGGCGCAGGTTCTCCTCGGTCAGCATCCATAGGAAATAGGTCTGGTCTTTTTTCTCATCCGCAGCGGTAGCGAGATAGAGGTGTCCGTCGTGCTCACGGATGCGCGCGTAGTGACCCGTAGCCACATAATCGCAGCCTAACTCATCCGCCACACGGAGCAGTTCGCCCCATTTAATATGGCTGTTACACAGCACGCAGGGATTCGGGGTATGGCCGGACATGTATTCGTCTATGAAATTGCGAATGACGCAGCGGTTGAAGGTATCGCGGAAATCCACAATATGGTGCTCAAAGCCCATTTTTTCCGCATTATGCTTCGCCTCCATGATAGACTCGATAGTGCAGCATCCTTTTTCCCGCGCAAGACAGGATTCTTTCATCGAGTCGTAGGTCCGGAAGGTGACACCCACCACTTCATAGCCCTGCTCCAAGAGGAGCATTGCGCTAACGGTAGAGTCTATTCCGCCGGACATACCGAGCAAAACTTTTGGTTTTGCATTTGAGATTTGAGATTTCAGATTTGATATTGAGGATTTGACGTTTGCCATTTATTTCTGCATTTGTACGAGTTTGGTGTAATAGCCGTTAAGGGCGATAAGTTGTTCGTGCGTACCTCGTTCCACAATGCGTCCTTCGTGAACGACACAGATGAGATCCGCATGCTTGATGGTGGAAAGCCGGTGCGCCACGACAAGTGTTGTCCGTTGGGTCATGAGGTGCTCGAGTGCTTCTTGTACGAGCCGTTCAGACTCGGAATCGAGCGCTGAAGTAGCCTCATCAAGGATGAGGACAGGCGGGTTTTTGAGGATCGCGCGCGCTATACTGAGGCGCTGTCTCTGACCGCCGGACAGACGGCTGCCACGGTCGCCGATAACCGTCTGATAGCCCTCGGGCATAGCGGCTATGAACTCATGCGCATTCGCAATGCGCGCCGCCTGCTCTACCGCTTCATCCCAGTTCATACCGTTCGGCGCAGGTTGCGAAGTATCAACACCGAAAGTGATATTATTATAAACGGTATCGTTGAAGAGGATCGGCTCCTGACAGACGATCCCCATCAGGTCACGCAGATCGTGGGTAGCAAAGCGCTTTATGTCCGTTCCGTCCAAAGTGATGCGTCCTTGCTGCGGGTCATAGAACCGCGGTACGAGGTCGGTCAGCGTGGTTTTGCCGCTACCAGACTGCCCTACCAATGCTACAGTCTTACCTTTCGGAATGACCAGATCAATATCCGTCAAAACCTCCCGATCCGGCTGATAGCCGAAATGCACATGTTCAAAGCGTATTTCTGTCCGGAATTGATTGAGCGGCTGAGGGTTTGCCGGCTCCAAGATATTGGAGGGCGTATTGAGCACCGCATCGATGCGTTCCAGGGATGCCATTCCGCGCCGAATACCGTATGCCGCCCGGCTCAGGTCTTTGGACGGATTGATGATCGAATAGAAGATCACGAGGTAATAGATAAACGTGGACGCATCGATGGTGGCATTGTCGCTGAGGATAAGCAGACCTCCGAACCAAAGTATGATAGCAATCAGCGCCGTTCCCAAGAACTCCGAGAGCGGATGCGCCAGATAATAACGACGGTTGATGCGGTTGAAGGTCGCGCGGGTTGCGTTGATGAGGTTTGTAAAACGTACACGCAGTTTGTCCTGCGCATTGAAGCCCTTTACGACACGAAGCCCCAAAAGCGTCTCGTCAATGGACGAAAGGATCTCGGCGTTCTGCTCCTGACCCTTGGTAGAAGCTTTCTTGAGCGACCGTCCGATGCGGCCGATAAAGAAGATCGCTATAGGCATCAAGAGCAACACAAAGAGGGTCAGTTGCCACGAGATGAGGAGCAACGTAGTGAGATAAACGAGAATCATGATCGGATCCTTGAAAAGGATATCCAATGCGGACATAATCGAGCCTTCCACTTCGCCCACATCGTTCGTCATACGGGAGATGATATCTCCTCTTCGCGCCTCGGTAAAATAGCCCATAGGCAGAGAGAGCACTTTGTTGTAAAGTTGCTGTCTCAGATCTCGCAGCACGCCCGTGCGGATAGGTACCATGAAATAGTTAGCGAGCCATGAAGTACCGCATTTGAGTCCGGTCATAAGAACCAGGAAAAGTCCGAGCCAGAGCAGTACCACACTTGCTCCGCGGAGTGCTATCTGTTCGTTCAGGAGGCAGTACAGGTTCGTGCGCAACGCTGCAATTATGTTCTGCAAGCCTTGCACTTGGGCAACGTCCACACGCGCCGTTTCGGCAGAAGTTAGCCCGAAGAGGATTTGCAACACCGGAATAATCGCTGCAAACGAGAAGAGCGACAGGATAGTAGATAGCAGGTTGAACAGGATATTCAACGCCATCTGTCCTTTATAGGGCGGCACAAAACGGCCGAAGACTCGAAACAGGTTATTCATTTACGCATTTCTCATTTATTCATTTACTTATTTTTCCATTTCCTGTTTTCTCCCACATAATTGAGTATCTGTCGGTCAAACGCCTCTTGCGGGGTGTAGAAACAGATTCGTATCGGCAACGCCACCAAGCGTTTGTCGTCCTCGCGCAGGCGATCCACCAAAGGCGTCGTGCGCAGACGCTGGAGATCTTTCTCGGTAGTGAGCACAAAATCAAAGCTCTTCGCGCGTTCGTAGATGCGGTCAATATCCGCCGGCGAATAAGGATGATGATCGGGAAACGCCATCAGTTCGGCATGCGGGTAACGTTGCAGCACATAGTCCATCATGTAGCCCGGGTTAGCAATACCGCAGAGCACCAGAGGTGTGCCCTCCATCTCCATCGGGGCATAGGTGATACCGGCGAAATGGAGATGTTGGTAAGTCGGCAGTTTGAGGCGGTTGTCCACTACACGCATATCAATCGGGCGGATGTTATCCGGGCACTTGGTCACCACCACCGCATCGGCCGTCAGCGCGCGCGAGGGCAGGTCACGCAAACTGCCCCAGGGCAGCATGTGGTCATCTATATAGAGTTTGTTATATGCGGTCAGCAGCACCGTGAACCCGCAACGGATAGAGCGGTGCTGCATCGCGTCATCCAATATAACCACATCCAAGTCGGGCACTTGGCGCTGGAGCTGTTTGACGCCTCTGACACGGCTTTCGCACACCGCTACCGGTACCTCCGGAAAAGCCCGGTGGAGTTGCATCGACTCATCGCCGATGGTGTCCACCGTAGCATAATTATCCGCGAGGATGAATCCGTGCGTCTTGCGCTTATAGCCACGGGACAGCACCGCGGGTTTGAATCCGTTCGCCACCAACAGCCGCACCAGATACTCCGTCATCGGCGTCTTTCCCGTTCCTCCTACCGCTATATTGCCTACGCAGATCGTCGGCAAGGCAGCGGGAAAAGAAAGGAGCAGATGATGGTCGTAGAGCATATGCCGAACCCATACGCCAAAGGCGTACAAACCGCTGACTAATATGGACAGGATCTTGCTCATCAATAGATTTTCACTTCCGGCATAAGCGCCATAACACGCGGTTTAGCACAGAAATTGCGCACCTTGAGGAGCAGACGTTCCTCTTCCGTCGTGTTATCAAAGAGTTTCAACAACTCCTCATACGGATCCACGATCTCAGGATAATAAACGGTCTGATAGTTCTCCAAGCCTGCTAACTCAACAGCTTTCGCAATCGCGGAATCGATATTACCCATCTCGTCCACGATACCGATTTCTTTGCCTTTGTTTCCTAACCAAACACGTCCTTCTCCGATGGATTTGATGTAACTCTGCTCCACGTGGCGTCCCTCGGCACAACGGCTTGTAAAGAGGTCATATCCGCGCTCCACCATCGTCTGCAACAAAGCGCGCTCCTCGGTGTTCATGCCGTTCAAAGTCATGTTGCCTTCCAGTTGCGAATGTTTGTTCGTACCCAAACCATCGATGTCAACACCTACTTTGTTACGCAGTTTGGCAAAACTCGGAACAGTACCGAAGATACCGATTGAACCGGTGAGCGTAGTGGGCTCAGCATAGATATAGTCCGCTCCGCAGGAGATATAATATCCTCCGGAAGCCGCATAGTCGCCCATAGAAACGACTACAGGAATACTATCGGCTTTGATATTCTGAATGGCATGCCAAATCTGCTCACTGGCGTCAGCCGAGCCACCGGGGCTGTTAACACGGAGTACCAACGCTTTCACATCTTTGTCCTTGCGGATCTTCTTGAGCGTTTTGACGACCTTGGTGCCTACAATACCGTCTCCTTCCTCATCCGTGATCTCGCCTTCAAGATAGAGCACAGCCACTTTGTCTTTGGCTTTGGAGGTCTCTCTTTGGACTTGCGCCAACTTAGGCGTAGTAAGCAGGTTATAATTCTTTGTGCCGGTATAAACACGCAGCAACGAGTCCATATCCTGCATATAAACGATGGTATCCACGAGTCCGGCAGTTACCTGCTCTTTCGCATCCTGCAAGCCCATGAAACGGTCAGCCAGAGCATCCAACTGTTCCACGGTCAAATGACGCGAAGCCGCTACGGATGATTTGTATTCATCCCAAATACCGCCGATATACTGTTGCGTTTGCAGACGATCCGCTTCGGACATTGAGGTACGGAAATAAGGCTCTACGGCGGATTTGAACGTACCTACTTTCAGAATCTGCATTTCCACGCCGATTTTCTCCATCGCGCGGGTGAAGTACATCTTCTGCGCCGCCAAACCATTCCAGTTCACAGCACCCGTCGGATCCAGACAGATACGATCCGCTACGGAAGCTACATAATAGTTAGTCTGACCATAACTTTTTGCAGAAGCGATTACCCATTTGCCGCTGGTCTTGAAATCCAGCAACGCATCGCGGATGGCTTTGGCACTCGCCGGCGCCATAGCTAACTCACCTCCATCAATCCAGATACCTAAGATCTTATTGTCGTTCTTCGCCAGACGGATGTTACTGAGAATATGATCCAGACCTACGGTCTCTTTCTTTGCGCGGCTACCGACATACGGCATTTCGCCCATCAGCCCCATGAAAGGATTATCTTCCTGACCTTGTTCCACCAACTCACCCTTCATCTGCAAACGATAGACCGTTTGGTCTTGAAGTTTTACGGTGGAGGACGAAAGCGCGTCACCCATGATCCAACCTAAGATAGCGCTGCAAATGAAATATACAGCAAAGAAAATGAGGCAGCCACCGAGGCAACCTACTTTGCGGCGCGGACGTTCTTGTCCCTCCGCTGTGTTACGAGAAATAAAAATCATAAAGCCATTTACAATTTTAGTTATTTATAATTCCGTTATTTTAGTTTCAAGTTAAATGTCATCCGGTGGTACGGTGTAGGGCCGTATTTCCGGAGTGCAGCATAGTGCTCGGCGGTAGGATAACCTTTGTTTTTATCCCATCCGTAGTTCGGGTACTCGTCGTGGAGACGGAGCATATAGTCATCCCGATAGGTTTTCGCCAAGACGCTTGCCGCCGCGATGGACATATAGGTAGCGTCGCCATGTACCACTGTGTGCGCCGGTATCTCCAGCAACTCGCCTTCGGGCACGTAGGGTTTCCATTTGTTACCATCTACCAGGATGTGTTGCGGGCGGACAGACAACTGATCAAGCGCTCTCTGCATGCCGAGGATCGAGCATTGCAGGATATTGCGTTCGTCTATCTCTTGCGCACTCACTTCCACCACCGCCCACGTAATTGCTTCCCGCTCGATGACAGGCCGTAAGGCATACCGCTGCTTGTCGGTCAGCTGTTTGGAATCGTTGAGCCATTCGAACTCCGGCACTTGCGCAATGCGGTTCGGGTCTAAGATCACCGCCGCACAGAACACGCTGCCGGCTAACGGTCCTCTGCCCGCTTCGTCGCATCCGGCTTCTATCAGCCCTTCTATCATTTGAGTCTTCAGCATTGGTGCATTGTGAATTGTGCATTGTCTCAGAACGGGTAGCCGATGGCAAAATGGAACGTCATATCATCCTTCCAGCCCAGGCCGTTCTTGGCTGTGCGCCATTGTTTGCCTTCCGCAATACGCGAGGGGTCATGCAGTTTGACACCGAAGTCCACACGGAAGACGAACAGCGACAAGTCAAAACGAATACCCACACCGTAACTCCAAGCTATCTGCTTGTAGAAACTATCCCAAAGGAAAACGCCGTTATGAAGCGGATCACTCGGCGCTGCCGGATCGCCATAGTCGCGGATAGTCCATATATTGCCGGCATCGATAAACGCCGCCAACTCAAGGAACTTGATCACTTTGTAGCGATACTCCAGGTTCATATCGAGTTTGATATCTCCTACTTGCAGATCATAGACATATGCCCCTCCGCTGCCGCGGAAAGCACCGGGACCGAGTGTGCGCGCCTGCCAGCCGCGGATGGAACTGGCGCCACCACCGAAATACCGTTTCTGGAACGGTATAATAGCCGAGTTCAGATACGGCACTGCAACGCCAAGCCCGGCATGGAACAAGAGATGGTGTTCCGGGAACAGAATACCGTGGAAAGTGAAGTTCACATCACCTTTGGCGTATTGTGCAAACGGTATTTTCCATAACTGATATTGTCCGTTTTCGTTCTTCGGGAAACGAGCCGCTTCGCTCAGGGCATAGAGTGCGTTTCCGGCTGTCTCCGCGCGGAAAGAGAACTGGACATAAGACCGGTTCGGGTAGCGCGGATTGAAAGACGAATACGAGCCGGAGTAACTCCAATCGAGGATGAAATGATCCTCATAACTGGCTTTCAGCACCGTGGATTTCTTGAGGAACTTGTTTGCAAACTCCTCGCTCATCCAAGGCACATAGATATAGTTGATATCTATGAGGTTGAACTGGTGCGTCCATCGGTCACCCGGCATCTTAGGCAGTATATAGCCCAAACCGGCATTGACGATAGTGCGGGTATATTCGTCCGGCCGGTGCTGGTAGTTATAAGCGGCGTTCAGTTTGACATTCGAAACAAAGAGCAATCCCAAATCGGCTTTGGCCTCAATAGCCCGTCCTCCGTTAGAGCGCCATTCGTAGGAGGCTCTACCTCCTACCGTCAGCACCTCCGCGCCACGGAAGATATTTTTGTTGCTATAATTGAGTCCTGCGGCAATACCCCAATCTCCGGCGGTATAAGTACCCTCCACCTCGGCGGAAATAGAGTTGAGCCTGCCACGCGATACCGTCACTTGACAATCCAAGAGACTGTCCCCTACCGGTGTAAAAGCGATATCCACATATTTGACAGGCGGCAAGGCGTTCATGCGCGCGTACGAACGTTCCACACGCCATTCCGCATACCGCGTATTCTCCTTTATCCGGCAGACGCTTTCCAAAGTGCCCTTGCGCAAGAAAGGTTTATCCAGTTCAAAGGTAACATGCCGCACGGTATAACGCGTGTACAGATGTCGCAACGCGGCCGAATCCAAATGCGCCACATATGGCGCCAGATGGATGCGCACATCCACCTCATTACTATTCAGCGAACTATCCGCCGTAAACTCTAACATTGACTTTTCGAAATAGAAGTAGCCTCTGTTGCGCAAAGCGGAAGTGATCCGTTCGCGTTCTTCGTCCAAAACGGCGGTGGAGAACTGATCCCCCGGATGCACCTTGCAGCGGTCGTTCTGAGCAATCTCGTTCGCCTCTTCAAAATCGATATCCGTCTCGTAACGCCGGATCTTATACGGTTTGTTCGCGGTAATGACATACGTCAGATCCACCTTTCGGTCTTTGATCTTTTTGATTGTGTCAACCGAGGCGTGAAAATAGCCGAGGTTATTCATCTGCTGCTCCAGCTGGCGCATGCTGATCTGGGTCAGTTCTTCATCGTATATCACCGGAGCTTCGCCCACTTTATGGGCATTCCGCGCCATGCCCTTTCGCGCCTTGGTCGTTGTGTCGGAAGGCGCGGTGTTGTACATGTGGAGTTGCAGTTTCCAGAACCCAAGGATCTCCGTGTTCTGTTTTTGCCGCAGGTAGGTTCGAAGCTGATTGGTAGCTACCGTCTGGTCGTCAACGCACTTGATCCGCGCCTTGTCCAACAAATACTTACCTTGCGGCACGAATTTCGTCGTGTTGCAGGAAGTGGTGATGAATAACACCATCACCAGCCAAAAACCATATGTACGTAGTACCCGTAACATAAAAAACGCTACAAAGGTACTACAAATTTTGCACATACACAAGGATTTTGGCTAAAAAAATCCAATTTAGTCTATTTTTTTTGTTGTTTTGGGGTGTGGATATGCATGCCATTCTATAAAAAGTAAGCTATTTTCAGTTAGTAACCGGCATGTGCGAATCCGAATCTATTTCCCTAACAAGATGTCCAGCCAACTTCGATCTTGCAGTTCATTATTGTCGTCAATGAAGACCGGCTCGTCCTTATATCCCGGAGGAGGACCATACAAACAAGGCGGATCATCGTCGTGGAAAGAGAAATCATAGGCAGGTCTATTTACCGTTATTTTGTCTCTCGCAGAGGCCTTTGCATTTTGGACAATCTGCATGGTATTCCCTTCGCCGTGATAATAGATATAGGGGAGATGATGCTCCTCTATCTTTCCCATAGAGAAAGCGGGCTCCAAGATAGGATACAATTGTGGTTTGCCGGACTCGGAAAAGCCGGACTCCGTTTCTTCACAAATACGCTCTGCTTTGGCGCTATCCGTGGTAAGATAGTAGTTTTGGTAGTAACGGTTCTCGTTGGCATAGTCCTCCGAATCAAAACAAGGATACAAATGATCGATAATCACCACATAGGGCGGTCTTTTCATCTTATCTTTCTTGTTATAACTTTCGAAAGCCGATTTTTTCAAATCTTCCAACCCTTGAAAAGTTCTGCCTCCATATTGAAACGTATCATCAATGTCTATATTGATAATCTCTATGTCTTCTCTATTCATTTTTGATTTCTATTAAGAAGATAACAGCAAAAACTCCATAGTACCGATGCGCAGAAACTCGCATCAGTACTATGAATGAATTATTTCAGTTTTCGGAATTATTCGCTTACCTCGCCATATTCATTGGCACCTTCGTCGCTTGCGAAGAACATCAAAATGATGTTGTAAATCGGGCACAAGATCCACCAACCGCTATGATTCGTGTCATGGCAGCGGCGAACTGCAACCGCAAGACCAGGAAGCAGGAATACAATTTGTAAGATGCGTCCGACTACCTCTCCTGCCTGAGCATTTATTAATGTCACAATGAACACAATAACGAAAGTTACGAGGAAGACAAAGAGTTGCCACCACCAATACTCGGAACGGGAAGCCCTACCGGAAAAAGTCACGAACTTGCTGAAGCAAGTAGAAATTGATTTACCAAAAGTCATAATGATATTATTTGAAAGTTAAACATGTTTGTAATCGTGCTGCAAAATTAGTAAATATTTTTGACATATGCAAGAAAAACAGCAAAAAAATTGCACTTTTGAGTCATTTTTCGTTGTTTTTCTCTATTTATGCCGTTTTCGATGGTTAGTCTTCCTTATAGACGCCATACAATTCGCCTAATTGTCCGGGAACAGAACTGTAATAGAGGCGGACTTCAGGCTGAGACTCCATCCATACACCGCGTCACCGGCCCGATTGTCGCGACTGTAAAAACAAATCAATCCGTCAGGAGAAGAGATAATAGTCACTCCGTCATTCTCATCCTCCGTAATCTCCGTAGTGAAGAGCAGTTCGTTCTCTTGAGCGTCTGTTTCTGTTTTCGCTTTGGTGCATCCTAATAGTGTGATTGCTATTATGAGATACAGAAAAAAGTTGTACGTTTTCATATCAATAATCCCCTTCCAAATGCCACTCTTTAAACCAAGTTCCGTTTTCGAACAGCAGTCCCACCAGCCATGTATCATCCTCTATTCCATAGCCATCACTGTCCCCATGGCTTCCTTCATGCAACAAAAAGCGGATATCAATAACAGGTTCGCCGGAATCACGCCACCATTTGTCCCTCGCACTCATTTTGAAGACAATGGGCTGTTTGTTTTCGCACACCTCTTTGAGTTTGGACCAGCGTGTAAACTTCTCCCATGCAGGTTGATAAGTTATACGAATCTTACAGTCATTAATCCGATTTACGTCATCCTTTTGCAGCACTGCTGCTTGAGTTATTTGGGCTATCATCTGTAGCGGACACCCTTCCGGCATAGTAACATAGATACAGTCTCCGAAGTCCGCATAGTGGTATCCGTCGCTAATCTCAAACTCCGGGTAACACTCCGCCAACGCGGCGGCATTGATCTCTCCTTTGCAGAAGCGCCTGATATCCGCTGCTGCTGTCAGCCAATACTGATCTGTCTTGCTATCTGTCATAAATAAAAAGTTTAAAGGTTTGTACTTTGCTGCGCTTGCCGGTTAATAATGGCCTTACGCTCATTGAATGTTTGTTGCGGCATGGGTTCCACTCCGTTACGTACGGTAAATGCGGCATAGAGGGCATTGAGGACGCGGTTGAGTTTGTCGGTTGTATGCCCATCTGCTTGCCGGTAGCCGCGTATCACCGGTGGTTGAAGTCCGTTATCCGCGCCACGAAAGAGCCAATAGGCATTCAAGGCGATGTCCGTTCGGTGCAAGCCCATGGCACAAGCGATATAGAAATCTCCGGCA
>ODAI012392121.1_pt1 | contig 12313 bp, 8 predicted proteins | sample 1539321 | NCBI WGS metagenome assembly ODAI01 (sample SAMN02144231, study PRJEB22623) | gut metagenome | biome: sheep rumen | host: Ovis aries | place: New Zealand
ATAAAAAGTATTCCGCAATGCAAAGCGCGGATATAACCTGTCTTGATTACAGCGAGGATATGCTCTCACAGGCTCGTGAGCGGCTTGGCTCACTTGAAAATGTGAAGCTTTCACAAGGCGATGTCGGGAAGCTTCCATATGAAAACGGAACATTTGACATTGTTCTGAGCATGAACGGCTTTCACGCATTTCCCGATAAGAAAGCTGCATTCCGCGAGACCTTCCGTGTGCTGAAAAAGGGCGGAAAATTCATAGCCTGCTTTTACATAAGAGGAGAGTCGAAGGTCACCGACAGCCTTGTACGGAACATACTTGCAAAAAAGGGCTGGTTCACACCGCCATTTGATACAGCTAAGATGCTGAAAAAGCGTCTGGAAAAGGCATATGACCTCACTGATTTTATCGTTGAGGGCTCTATGGTGTGTTTCTGTGCGGTAAAGAGATAGTGTAATATTGCAGTATAAAGGAGCAAAAATGACAACACTTGTTTTAACTTTCATCATGATGGCAGGACTTCTTCTCCTGCTCTGGGGAGCTGTGGGATTTGTTCAGGATAAACGCTTCTTCTCATCAGCTCCGAAAGAAATACAGGAAGCCGCTCAGCCAAAGCCTGAACGATTCAAAGGACAGCATATACTTGGCTGGTGTATGCTGATAATTGCGCTTCTGTTGATGGCGGGAGCTGTACTGCTGGGCGCATGGGACGGTATAAGGAATGATTTCGGTATGGGACAGTTTTTTCTGAGGTTCATTATAATGTTTCTGGGAATGAAAGCCTTTGATATCGCTGTTTTCGACTGGTTTCTGCTGTGCCACAGCAATTTCTTCCCCCATTATTATCCCGAAGTGAAAAACATCGTGGGACCGCATCTGTTTGGCTACAACAGAAAAGCACATCTGAAAGAGATCATCGCCTATATCGCCGCAAGCGGCGTCCTTGCACTGATATGCACCGCATTATCCAGATAATGGTGTATTGACTCATAATAATAAAAAACGGATAGCCGTCTCATCAGGACGAGCTATCCGTTTTAATTATCTCATATTGGGATCAGGCAAATATTTCATCGTATATTGCTTTTCTGTTGCTTATAGCTTCATTGAATGAATCCATGATAGCCTTTGTGCCTGCCTTGAACTCATCTCTCCTTGCATAAGCACTGTCAACTGCATTCTTGATCACATCAGCAGTTATATTGATCTCATGCTTGTTGAGAGCTATGCCTGCGTTCAGCTTCTGAACAACTTTGGCAACGTCAAACTGGTCAACTGCCTGAGGAACCAGTACCATAGCAGCTCCGCTTGCCAGACCTTCAGAGGTTGAATTGAAGCCTGCATGAGTGATGAAAACATCGACATCAGGCAAAAGCTGAGTCTGGGGAACGTAATTGTAGATGCTGAAGTTCTTGGGTATCTCCTTGAAAGTCTGTTCGATATCGACAAATTTGCCCACAGACATGATGACCTGATATTCGTCAGAGTCTCTGAAAGCCTCGATACACTGGTGATAGAAGTCAAGGTCCTTGCCGAAGATAGTTCCAAGTGAGATGAACAGCAGCTTCTTGTTCACATCCTTCTTGAAGTCGAAGTTCTTGTCAACAACTCTCTTTTCTATATGAGGGCCTAAGAAGTAGCAGGTCTCATCGGTATCCTCGGGTCTGAGATGGAAGAATTTGGAAGTAAGTATCAGCTTCTTGAACTTATTGGGAGTAAATATAAGACCTACGAAATCATGAAGATTGATATTATAATGCTGACTTGTCCACTGAAGTCCTACTAATCTGATGTTGTCAAACTGGTTTTCGTCTGTAAGTATGAAAGAGGGATAGATAATAGTGAATTTGGAAGGATCGATCTTTAGTATTTTGTTCATTTCTTCTATATCGAAGAAGCAGTCCCAGATATAATAATCATAGTCTGTCTCATCTTTCTGCAATAACTCGATGAGCGTGTATGTAGCTCTGCCCACCATAAATGAGTTGATTGCAAAAGGCGGAGCATATGGGGGAAGTCTTTTTGCGACTTCGCTGACATCTGCGGAATAAACTATTTTCTTTACGGGGATATCATTAAGCCTGTCTGCAAATTCTTCCGTAACATAGCAGGTAACATCATAGCCTAATGAATAAAGCTCTCTTACCACTTCAACGCTTCCCGTAAAATGGCCGTGAAGGATTCCGTTTAAAACGGCGATCTTTTTGGGCTTGTGCTCTCCTGGAGTATTATTCATTTTCCTCTCCCTCTCTGAATCCGATGTGTTTTATGCAGCAAGACAGATACGGCTCGCATCATGGTTTGCTGCGGTGTATGACGAGTATACTCACACAGCGTGCTCTCAAACAAGATACGATAATGCTATTGCAAAGCAACGTATACACTGCATTTTCACTCAAACCATGTTATTATAGCACAAATATTATACTCAGTCAAGAGTTAACGAAAAAAAAATGAGCTGCACAGATTTAAATAAATAAAATAACACTTGACAAATGCCGGTGAATATGATAAAATATTAATTCGATATGACCTGTTATGTAAAACACTATTGAACGCTTAAATCGACAATTTAAATCAATCACCCATACAACAGGCAAAACAGAAAGGTGAGAAAAGAATGAACATGAAGGATAAGCGTATTTTTATAACAGGTGCTACAGGTTTTGTGGGCGCTCACATCACAAAGCATCTTATCGAGCAAGGGGCAAATGTGACCGTGCTCATAGAAAGATGCGACAGCACAAGTTATTTCAGTATATGCGGTCTTGACAAGAAAGTCAACATATACTACGGCGATATCAGCAACGGAGCTCTCATAGAGCAGATAATCGTAGAGCAGAAGATCGAGGTAATATTCCACCTTGCCGCAGTTGCTCTTCAGGACCTTGCATACAAGATGCCTAAGGTTACTTTTCAGGTAAACATTGTCGGTACATATAATATCCTCGATGCAGCAAGACTGCACATGGATACTGTAAAAAGCGTTCTTGTTGCATCCAGTGACAAGGTCTACGGAGACAGCGATGTTCTGCCCTATAATGAGACAATGATACTTCAGGGAAGCAATCCTTATGACGTTTCCAAGGTGTGTCAGGATATGCTTGCAAGAAGCTTCTATCACAGCTACGGTCTTCCTGTTGTAGTAGGCAGATTCGGAAACATCTACGGCCCCGGAGACAATAACTTCAACAGACTTATCCCCGGAACTATCCAGAAACTCGAAAACGGCGAATCTCCGGTGATCAGACACCCTGCAAACGGAGTCTTCAAAAGGGATTTCCTCTATATCAACGATATCGTCAACGCATATATGTATATGCTCTATAACATTGAAAAAGAGGACGTTGTCGGAAACGCATTCAATTTCGGAACAGGTATCGCAACTGATATAGAGACAGTTGTCAACAAGCTCAAGTCAATAATGAACTGCGAGGATATCCCCTCTGTTGTACAGCAGAGCGAGGTCTCCGAGATACTTATACAGCAGCTTGATGCTACCAAGGCATTTGAGCGTCTCGGCTGGAAGGCTGAGTATTCTGTTGACAGAGGACTTGCCGAGACAGTAGACTGGTACAGAAACGTATATTTCAAACAGAACTGAACTGCATGATATACGCGGCGAGCCGCCGTCCTATGTATATCAATGCTTTTATGAAATAGCAAAAAGACAGATACTTCACATGAGGTATCTGTCTTTTTTTAATATAAACTGTACTATGCTGAGGTTTCCTTTCCGTCAAGGAGGTGATCGACTGCTATCAGCAATATAATTAGCATGACCACCGCCACTATCCCATAAGGACTTCTGAGAAATCTGACAGCATTTCCTATCATTGGTATGTTGAATACGCATTTGCCGATAAAGCTTTCTTGCGTTACTGCTTCTTCATCCTCTGCATTGTTTGCATCGCCCTTTGTGTAAACACAGCCGTCCTCTATCCTGACAGCCCTGTGAGTGACAGCGGTTTCCTCCGACACACTGAACGTAATGACATCACCCTGCTTTATGTCTGCGAACTCTGCTCTGCTATCCACAAAGCATATGCTGCCTGTTTTGATCTCGGGCTCCATTGAACCTGTCCTGACGACGTAAGCTCGTATCCCGAAGATCAGCAGCAAAACAATAGCTGCCGCAATTACCGCAAACAGGGCTATTACACCGTTTACAGCGAAACGCAGTATCTTTCTCAGTGAACTACCTCCACGCTTCTTCATATGTCATTCGTTCACCGTCTTCATCGTCGGCAGGAACTGCCTCGGAATATACATAAATGTCGTACTCGTCGGTATCAACGCTGTCATCATCAGGGAAAACAGTCTTTACCCATTTTATCAGAGACGCTGTTCTGTCCGAAGGAGCCACAGCTTCGGTATAGTAGTAGAAGCCGTCCTCCTCTCTGTACTCCCAGCCATCAGGCAGCGTGGAATACCGATATTCGGACGCATTGATATAGGCTTCATCATTATCCTTGTCATCATCATTTGACAGCCATGATATATCTCTGACCTCCGATGATGAAAACTCAAGCCTTACTCTGATATAGCAGTCGATATTGCCGTTATTTTCGATCTGTACACTTTTCTGAAAGGGCTCGTCACTTTTCTCGGTGGGCGGCTCGAAAATCTCCGTAACAGTTATATCAGCTACCGGTTTCTCCTCAGGAGGATATACACCCATGAATCTGTTGGTGACCTCGTCCGAGCTTGTGAAATATGCGAGGGTAAATGCTGTGACAGCGATCAGCACAGCTGACAGTACCAGAACTATATACTTCTTTTTTATTTTCTTGATCCTGAGCTTCATAGCTGACACCTCAATTCTCGCTGCCCTGTGAGGCAGGATAGGTTATCTTGTTATCAGCAAACGCTGTATCGCTTACAGGAACTACTCCTTCAAAGCGGTTATCGAAAGCCACTGTCACCGTATCTTGTGAAGAAATGGTCACAGAAGCCTTGGTATTGCTGCTTATAACGGGATGTCTGTCCCCTTCCACAGTCAGCCCCGAAGCTGTATAATTCAGTGAATCCAGCTCCTCAACAAGGTATGTACCCATCGGAAGGTCGCTGAGCAATGTCTCCTTGGTGTAATCGCTGTCAGAACTGTCATAGGATATGGTGCCGACATACTCGGAACCCGACCTTATACTGTTGCCGTGTTCATCCTTTATTCGGGTCACCTTGAACATAAATGCGGGGAAACCTCTTGAATAAACTATGCGGTCTATGGTCTTTCTGATCTTTATACTGCCTTTAGCCTTTTCATTGGGTATACTGATCCTTACGCTGTCATAATTCGTCTGGAGCCATTCACTCAGAACATCGTCCACTGTAACATATTTTCCCGACTCACTGGCATACCTTACGGTATAAAGCTGGTCTATGGCGCCGTTCTCCGGTCTTATGTGAAAAACTGTGCTGAGATCCGACTTGAAATAGCCGTCAGGAGCGTTTACCTCCTCGACAAGATAATAACCACTGGTAAGTACATCACCGAAGAATATGCCGTTTTCGTCCGATACCAAATTCTGACGGTCGGTAAGCGGATACGTCCTGTTCTGTGCCTTGTCAAACTGATACAGATTGAACACACCGTCCTTCAGCGGAACTCCGTCTGTATCCGTCTTTCTGAGCAGTATACCGTTCTGCTCGTTCTTTATTGTCAGTGTGCCGCTCTTTCTGTCCGCAGAAAGTGCAGCAGTGATATTATCGGAATCCGCAGGCTGATACTGTATATCGATCTGCTCGTTTTCATCAACATAGATCATCACGGAACCATGAAGTGATCTGAAGCCGTTTGGAGCCATTGTTTCGTCCAGTCTGTATGTGTGTCCTGCGGTAAAGAAAGCATCTGTCACCCATCCGTTCTTATCGGAAGTAAAAGTGTTTATGAGATATTCACCGTATGTTACATCATAAACAGCAAATACAGCGCCTCTCAGCGGCTCACCGTCTTCGGTCTGTTTCAGTATCTGCAGGTGATCTCTTGAATTGGTGATAGTATCTGTTCTGATGTTGTGTCCCGTACCGCCGACCTCTCCCTGCTCATATCCTACTTTATAGGAAAAGTCATATGTTTCTCCGCCTAAAGTCTCAGCGCTGAGCTCTGTCAGGGAATCGGCTGCATATGGCTGACAGCTTGTGACTTTTGAAGCATCTCCGTCCCAGTCAGCAGGCTGTATGGAATTCGTAACGACCTCCATAGCGATATACTCGCTTGCCTCCTGCTCGTCGTTGAAGTAGTATATGGTAGTATTGGGCGAGATGAGTTCTCTAAGGGTATTCTCCACATATTCGCCATCTCTGCTGAAAAGGGCTATATATATGGACTCATGGCTATCCGTGTACTTTTCATCTGCCCATTTCTTATTGACTGTGATACCGAAGCCCTTCTGGTTGGTAACGATCATATGAGCATTTGTATTCTCACGGATCTCTCCGATGTTATACACACCGCTCTCTGTAAGGTTATATGTAGCTCCCTCGCTGTCGGTGACTCTCTCGTAGCTCCTCCACTGATAACCCAGCGGCATTTTTTCCTCCAGCTCCTCGACTGCGAAAACGGTGCGGGGCAGAAGATTTTCAACGACAACAGACAATCCGTCGGGTATACCTGCAATAGAGCCGTTGTTTCCCGAAACGCTGCAAACAACTTTTTCTCTGCCGTGCTTTGACAGCTTTCCGTTTACATAAACGTAATAGTTGTCATCATCGTCCATAACATAGTATTCGCTTTTCTGATACGGAACAACTTCACCTGCTTCATTGACGAATCCCAGCTGGAACTCGAAGCCCGTCTTATCGTTCTCAACATGATTGCCGTCCTTGTCAACAACGTTTTTGGTGATTATAAGCTTTTTCAGATAATCCGAATCTATGTGATTATCATAGACCACTCGCTTACGATTTGCAATAGTCTCCACAGATGACTCAACATCGGAGAATTTCCTCTCCCGTGTTGCGGCATAGTCACTGCTGTATGCCCTTTCGCCGTTTATATCCACATAGTCATACTCCTGATTTAATACGGCGAGCTCGGAAAAATAGTATTCCGTATCCTTGTTCGGCATGGTAAACTCTGCTTTTTCACCTGCGCGGAGATAGAACACATTATTGTAGACGGTGCCGTTTATCTCAGCGGACTCGTCATAACCAACAAAGGCATTCTGCCCCTCATAATGAGCCTTCTTGCTGTCCTCATCGGGATTTGAGTAAAGGACGAACTCATCGCTTCCCTCGGGCTTATAGTAAAGCTGGTAAGCATACTTTGTATTGGAATAGTCGGTAGTCTGAGTTCCGGTCAGCTTCTTTTCAAGGAAAACGCTTTTTTCATCCACTGTTGCAAGATTAAAGCGCAGTCTGAGGTTTGAAGCGCCTGCACCTCGCTCCATGTAGAATATTTTCATGGTGTGAGAGCTGTAATCCTTGAATACGCCCTCACTGCTCTGGAAGCTGCCGTCATTTTTAAAGTATGTACTGATCCTGCTGTCATCCCATGGAGAACCATCAGGAAAAACTCCTGCATTGCGGAAGCAGTCCATAAGTGTGGTATATGAATAGGTATTGGATTTATATCCGTTGTATGTAGCTACCTCACCCGTACTGAAGTTTACCGTGCCTGTCAGCGCGTTATGGATACCGCCAAGGTCAAGAACGAGAACATCGTCGATGAACAGCCAGAAGTCGTCATCTCCCGTAAACTCAAAGATAAGAGGATTTCCGTTGGCGTCGCAGCCCTTTTCGGGGATCATAAAGGTAGCTTCCAGTGACATTCCGAAATAGTAATCCGGATCATTCTGAACATAAATGTTTTCCTTATATCTCGGGTCATCAGTGGGTATAGAGTTAGAGCCGCTGTCATAGAGGTTCTGGGTCTTGACGTCCTGACTGTCGACATGATCGAAGGGAAGGAAGTTGCCTCGGCAGTAGGATTTTTTATTAAGATCCCTGCCGGGTGAGACAAGCTCCTGATAAACGCTGAAATCGTATACATCAGTGTAGCCCTCGGCAGAGGCAACAGCGCCTTCGCCGTCCTCATTCATGAGAAAGGCTGAGTTATCGAAGCAGCTGTACTCGAAATAGCCTGTTTCATCATAGGTATTCTTTATGAAAAGGTGGTTGACCTCACGCTCGGGGTATGCGCTGTTTGAAGTAAACAGCTCATTCAATGAACGGTGAGTTTTTGCAGCCACAGGGTAGCCGCCGTCCAGTATCTTCTCTACCAGACCCTTTCTGGCGCCCAGACCCTCACCTGTGAACTGGCTCTCGCCCATTATAGCGTTCTGGTTTCTTGCATTTACATAATCATACATCTTGATGGAGATACCTGCCGCCTTACTGTCAACGGTCTCGATCTCATGCAGGTCATCATCGCTTTCGTACTTTACGGCAAAGCACATCTCAGCCGACTCCGTATCAACGACAGGAGTAAGATCAAGTCTGTCGGAATACTTATATCCGTACCAGCTCCACACATTCTCATCCCAAGCGGCAATGGTAGAAGTGTACTCTCCGTTCTCTCTGCCTGTCAGTGTCACACCTATGGTGCTGTTGGAAAGATTTTGTCCGTTCTGTGGAGCAAGGTACATTCCCGTAACGGGATTATAGAACTCATAGTAGCCTGTATCGCCATACTGGATAAACTGCCAGTAAAGGCTGGTATCTTCATTGTCGATCCATTGAACGACACCGCCGCTCTCCCAGACCTTGACGAGATCGCCGTTGCCGTCAATGGCATAGTTAACGTATGCGTTCTCGGTCTTATCCCAAACCTTGCTGTAAACAACGACCTCTGCGCCGTCACAGAGATTTACGGTATCGGAAACACTGACCTTTTCAGCAGTATGGATAACGGGAGCAGCCGGTGGGAGCACATTGCCTTTCAGCTCCACATCTGTAAGAACAGCAGGGACAAGCCATTCATTGACATCCTGCTCGCCGCTTGCTTTATAGGTCTGGAAGCCCTGTCCGTTGCCTGAGCCGCCTTTCTTGTTAAGTGCCCAGCCGTCCTTGTTGACAAGTCTGATCTTGTCCGCATTGCCTCCCGTACCATTAGTCTTTACAGTGATAACGGAATACTCATCGGGAGTATCCAGCAGCTCTATCTTACCGCCGTCGTTGACCTTATAGCTGTAAAGTGAGAGATACTTGGTAACTCCGTCAACCTGAGCCGTGATATAGTAATTATTGTCCTCAATCCAAGTAAAAGTCCACTGAGTGATATCGGTATCGGAAACGGCATAGTGTGAAAAGACATCGCTGTCCGTATCCATCTTATTCTTTGGATAAACCGTGACCTCTTTCAGATCAAGTCTGCTTTCCTGCTTATATGAAGCCAGTACAGCAGGGATATTATTCTGCTGATTTGCAGTATCCTCACTGCCTTCCCATTTGAGGAGGGCATAGGTCAATCCGTCCAGCATATCGCCGATATTATTATCCGCAACATTGTAGAACAGGATACCATACGCCGAGAACGACTGAGTTTCAAACTTCATCATATCCTGAACAGAAACTGCCTTTTCAGTCTCCTCAGCAGGCTCATCGGAGGACATGATATCCTGTTCGCTTGAAGCCTCCATAAGCTCAGCCTGCTCCCCGGAGAAATGAATGACATCCGAAGCGATATCAAATGTATTATAGTCAAGCTCGGGTCTGTTGTATGCTATCTCAACGGAAACAGCTGCCTCGGGTTCGATCTCCGTCCCGTTATGTATAAACTTTATATCAAAGAATCGTGCGTGCTGAATTTCGACCACAGCACCGCCGTTTTCATTGAGAGAATCATTCAGAACCGTGTTGGATTCTTCAAAATAATTCGCATACTGCAATGAATCCGAAACTATCTCCTTCATGGAGAGCACTGCTCCCTCGGGGATATTTGCCTCTTCCGTAAATGATGCATTTATTCTTATATCATCTGAACCTATCGTCGCTGTAAACAAGCCATCCTCGCTTTTTCTCACAACAGCATCGCCGTCATTATCCTGAACAATATCCTCTGTACTGCGTTCAAGCGCTCCATGAGAATATGTGGTAAGTCTGTAAATATCGGCAGACGAAAGGAATAATGAAAGGCACATAAAAATGACAATGAATCTTCTCAAAAATCTAAGATCATTTTTCTTCATTCTCTCACCTCTTTTAACACATACTGCTTTACATTATTATATAATAATCAAAATAATCATAGATATTATATCATGTTTTTAACAAAAAAGCAAGAAATGCCGAAAAAAAATGTGGTTTATCCATCCTTCCTGCAAAGTTTTCAAAAAAAAGCCGCAGGCATTATATCCTGCGGCTTTAGTTATATTCCGTATATATAACCGGTATTATATCCTATCGGCAATATCGAGTATCATTTTCTCGGTCTTTTCCCATCCGAGACAGGGGTCGGTTATGGACTTTCCGTAAATATGCTCATCGACCTTCTGATTGCCGTCCTCTATGTAGCTTTCTATCATGAAGCCTTTTACAAGCTTGCGAATTTTTTCGTCATATCTGCGGCTGCTGAGCACCTCCTTGACGATACGGGGCTGTTCAAGATGACGCTTGCCCGAGTTGCAGTGGTTTGTATCAATTATGGCAGCAGGGTTGCTGAAGCCCTTTGCCTCATAGAACTGGTTGAGCAGCTGAAGGTCCTCATAATGGTAATTCGGCATACTCTGGCTGTGATGATTTTCATATCCTCTGAGTATAGCATGAGCGAGAGGATTTCCCTCAGTAACGACCTCCCAGCCTCTGTAAAGGAAAGTGTGCCCCGACTGGGCAGCCTCTATGGAGTTCATGAGCACAGGCATACTTCCGCTTACGGGATTCTTCATACCGACAGGGATATTAAGACCGCTGGCAGTAAGACGGTGCTGCTGGTTCTCAACGGAACGGGCGCCGACTGCTACATAGCCCAGAAGGTCATTGACGTAACGGTGGTTCTCGGGATAGAGCATCTCGTCAGCACAGGTAAAACCTGTTTCCTGAATAGCTCTGAGGTGCATTTTTCTTATGGCAACGATACCCTTGTACATATCAGGCTTCTGGCTGGGGTCAGGCTGGTGAAGCATACCCTTGTAGCCCTTGCCTGTAGTACGGGGCTTGTTTGTGTAGATACGGGGAACAATAAGTATCTTGTCATTGACCTTTTCCTGCACCTCTCTGAGACGGCAGATATAGTCAATAACGCTGTCCTCATTGTCAGCGGAACAGGGACCGATGATAAGAAGCAGCCTGTCATTGTCTCCTCTGATTATCTCGGCTATCTTTTCGTTTCTCTCTGCGATGACCTTGCCGAGCTCCTCGGAAACGGGGTATTCGCTCTTTACTTCGGCAGGTATTGGCAGCTTGCACTTGAAGTTCATATTCATGATTACATTATCCTTTCTGTCTCAATTCAGAATTTCTATTCTATTATAGCACATTATTTTATTAATAGCAAGAAACGCGGCGAAAAAACTGCCCTGCATAAGAACTCTGCCGCGAAAAGGGCAGCGGGGGCTCCCCGCTTATAGCACACTATTTAGCAAATAGCAAGAACTGCAGCATAAGAGCTCCAAGCATAAAACCTCCGACATCAGAACTTTTTATCCCATAGCCTTGCATTATAACGGCAAACGTGTTATAATAGGTTAACAAAGGGGAGATTTTTATGACAGTGGGAACTGTATTATTACTTACGGGAATATTTATTATAATTATAGGAGCCATAACCACTGCGCTCATGGTGTGGTTCGGGTTCAAGCGTCCGAAATACCGCAAAGAGCACTTCACAGCAAGGACAACGGGCACTGTCGAGAGAATGTCCAACTTCTACAGCAACGATATCCGCGTGCCTCTTGTCAGTTACACAGTTGAGGGGCAGACCTATAAGGTGGCAGGTCCGAGATTTGCAGGCAGCACTATGGTTACCTTTAAGGTCGGCAGCAGCCAGCTCCTCACCGGCAGCTCCAACATCACCACAGAGGGAGAGCTTCCGACGGTGGTAAAGATGAGGGGCAGCAAAGACGCAGCACAAAGTGCAATGACTGCAAGATACCCCGTGGGAAAGACTGTGGATGTATTCTACGACCCTGATGCTCCCAAGCACGCATTTGTAGAACGTGACGCACCGATGTCAAAGACCGTTGCAGCGCTTCTTACCGCTGTCGGCGGAGCACTCACTGCTATGGGAGTGGTCATGGCGGCAATAGGCATTCTTATCCTTACGCACTAATACACGAATACGATCAGCCGCAGAGGTCTATCCCCTGCGGCTTTTTAATATAGGAAAAACCTATAACGCTGCCACTTGAAAAGGCTGCCTGCCTGTGGTATACTTATTAAA
>ODAI014207392.1_pt1 | contig 12313 bp, 10 predicted proteins | sample 1539321 | NCBI WGS metagenome assembly ODAI01 (sample SAMN02144231, study PRJEB22623) | gut metagenome | biome: sheep rumen | host: Ovis aries | place: New Zealand
CGAAGAGGGCAATCAGAGGCGTTCTAGACAGGAATTCATAGCTTCTGTATCGAGAGGTCTGAAGAATCTTGCGAGAGAACTCGATGTCCCTATCATAGCCTTGAGTCAGCTCTCACGTAAAGTGGAAGAGCGTGATGATAAGAGACCGATCCTCTCGGATCTTCGAGAATCTGGATCTATCGAGCAGGATGCCGATATGGTTATGTTCCTCTACAGGGATGATTATTATAATTCCGAATCTGCTAAGAAGGGCATAACAGAGCTTATCATAGCGAAGCATCGTAGTGGTGAGGTGGGTAAGGTTGAACTTGCCTGGATTCCGAACTATACTAAGTTTGCTAATCTCGATAAGAGTGATAAGACTAAGAAGTATGATAAGAAAGAGCCTGAGGGAAAGACTGAATCAGGCGGAAAACTTGAATAAAGAAACTGTATAAGTAAAAAAGAGCTGTAAGCGGTTGTGCCTACAGCTTTTTTAAGCCCTTCTAGTATTCCCTTATAGCTATATCATCGCTATTCTCATCGATGCTTATCTCTCTTATGACTACATAGTAGCCGAAATCTTGCTTTACCTGTACATATACGCGATCGCCCACCTTGTGGCCTATCAGAGCTTTGCCAAGAGGTGATTCGATGCTTACGATGTCGTGGATGCTGTCAGCACGCATCGAGGTTACGATGCGGTATTCTTCCTCACAGTCATCGTCTTCTATGTAGATCTTGACGATCTTGCCGACACCCGCTTGATCTGCTTTGAGCGTGTCTTCGAGTATATCGGCACCTGCTATGATTCTCTCTAAGTATCTTATCCTGCTTTCGTTCTTGTTCTTAGCTCTTTTGGCAGCATAATATTCGAAGTTTTCTGAGAGGTCGCCTTGTTCTCTTGCAGACTTTAGGTCCTCAAGGAGCTTAGGGCGAAGCTCTGTCTTACGCATCTCGATTTCTTCTTCTATCTTGGCTATATCTTCTTTTGTTAATCTTTCTCCCATTGTTTTATCCTTTCTAATATCTTCATGGCGCGATGTTCCCAACGGTGATTGTTCATGGCATACTCATAAGCTTCATGTGTTCTGTGTTCTAGTTCGTCAAGGTCTGAAAGCGCATCAGTCACAAGATCTGTTATGGCATCGGTATTCTCCAAGGTGTATTCGTATACAAGACCTGTTGGAAAAACCTTAGTGGTGTAGGAAGACATGTCACTTATGAGACCGGTCTTTGCCAGCATAGATGTGAACATCCGATCGTGTGCCCCGTCCTTAAACCATGGAAGCATATTCAGGGAAAGCCTGGAATCCATGGTATAGCGAAGGCAGGTGGCAGAGTCTGACAGCCCTAGGAAGGTTACGTTCGGCATGTCGGCTATGTCGCTTTCTTCCCAACCTCCGCCTATTATGATGGTCTTCTTGCCGCTTTCACAGGCTTTCTTGACAATCTCATGGCGGAAGAGCCCTCTTATGCTTAAGTCAACATACATCATCTGATACATACAGGCAAGCTTCTGAAGTGGTGACGCCTCTGGTATGACTTCGTCAAGTGCATCTTCCATAACACTTGTAAGAGTGAGAGATGGAGTGTTCCTAAGCGCGTCGATCATATCGTTGTAGAGTGTTACGACCTCAGGCAGTAGAGCTTTTTCATATCTAGAAAGTGTTGGTCTTCCTATGTAACTGCCTGTGAAGACAAGGTCGTATGAGCGATTCTTAAGAGGGATAGCCTTATCATAAGGCATATTGCCCGCAAGAGGCAGAAAGTGGATATCCGTGTACTTTGGATAATATCGCTTTACGAAATCAACATGTTCTCTGTCAATCAGATACAGAGTAAGGTCAGAACCGTACTCTGTCAGTCTTGCGTAATAGTAGAGCGGGTGATCGACGAGGATGCAGATCTTGTGCATACCCGCGATGTTCCATATGCTGCTCTCGTCACTTGAAAACTGAGATTCGCCGCTTAATCCTATGAAGTTAAATGTTATGAGAACATCGGAAGGTCCTAAGTTTAAGCGTTCAAAGCGAAGCCTTGAATCAAGAGGTTTTTTCATATCCCATAAGATGACGTCCTCTCCTGCAGCGCGAAGGGCATCAGCAATTCTTAGAGAAAAGTATTCAAGAGTTTCGACTGCACCTTTGATGAGATATATCATGATGATTTCCTCCGTATGTTTGCTTTGAACAGGACCTGATACTGTTAGTATAGCACATCTGTCGAGAATTAGCATCTGTCCTTTGAAAAAAATCAGTAAAATGTGTTGACAACATTTTACTACTGTGATATAACTGTATTAGTAGTCATAGTACAGCTGATATGGTTGCGATTAATTAATAAGGAGGTGGATAGTATGTTCATTATAGATCAGATGTCCCGAGTGCCGGTCTATACGCAGATCGTAGAGCAGGTGAAGCGGTTTATAATGACCGGAATATTCAAAGCGGGTGACCAGATGCCTTCAGTCAGAAGTATGTCTGCCCGACTTTCTATCAACCCTAATACCATACAGAAAGCTTATACTGAGCTTGATATGCTCGGGCTTATAAGGTCTGTGCCAGGTAAGGGATGTTATATTACGGAGGATGCTGTTTTGAAGCTAAAGGAGAGTAAGGTCAAGGAACTTGACCGATTAGAAGAAGTTATAAGGGATCTGATACTTGCGGGAATAAGTAAAGAATCTATTTTGGAGTGTGTTGAAAGGAGTTTTGGAAATGATAGAGACTAAGGAGATCACAAAGAAATTTGATGGTTTTACCGCTGTCAATAAGCTTAGCTGTCATATACCGGATGGTTCGATATATGGCATGGTTGGCTCAAACGGTGCTGGTAAATCTACATTTCTTCGAATGATAACAGGTATCTTCAAGCCTGATGAGGGAGAGGTTTTGGTAGATGGCGAGAATATCTTCGATAATGATAAGATGAAGTCCAGGATGATCTTTGTGCCTGATGAGCTGTATTTTCTAAACGGAGCATCGCTTGAGAAGATGGCGGATTTTTACAGAGATATCTATAAGACTTTTGACATGGATTTCTTCAGAGAGCTTGTGAAGGAGTTTGACCTTCCGATGAAGAAGGCCATAGACAGGTTTTCTAAGGGTATGAAGAGGCAGTCGAGCATAATACTCGGACTTAGTATTAAGCCAGATTACTACATATTCGACGAAACATTTGACGGACTTGATCCAATCGTCAGGAATCACGTGAAGTCGATCATATGTAAGGAAGTTGAGGCGAGCAAGTCAACTGCCATAATCACGAGCCACTCGCTTCGAGAGATGGAGAATCTATGCGATCAGCTGGCATTTCTTCATAAGGGCGGACTCATACTTGAGAACGATGTATGCAACCTGAAGACGTCACTTTTTAAGGTTCAGCTTGCTTTTGAGAGGGGAATAGAAGAGGTTGAACTCAAGGATTGTGATATACTTGAGAAGGTTAAAACAGGGTCTGTTATCAGCATAATCGCAAGGGGGGATGCGAACGCTGTTGAGGCGCAGATCAAAAATATGCCGACACTCTTCTATGATATGCTTCCTCTTACACTTGAGGAAATATTCACTTACGAAATGTCTGCACTGGGGTACTGTTTTGACGAGGGTAAAGAGGGGGAGGCAGTATGAAACTGTTCAAGGATGGGCTTCTTAGGGCCAATATGAAAAAGGTTCTGCTGGCTATAGTTGCGTTTATACTAGTTACGAGCGTTATTACATTGTTGTGTGTAGCCGCTGGTTCGTATTTGATATCTGATTCGACGTTTACGGGAGTTGTATTCGCACCAGGGATGATGGCTGGATATCTTTTCCTGTCGATTGGCTGCTATAGCATGAGCATAAGTCTGTTTGGATATCTTATGAAGAGGAACGAAAGTGACTTTTATGGGGTACTTCCTTACAAAAGAAAGACTATGTTCAGAAAGAATATGATTGCTATATATATCGTTTTGGGCGTTATACTTGTAGTAAACATATTTGTATTGCTTGTGTCGAGTTTTTTTGTCAGAGCACAGGTTTCAATTGTATGGAAGGATTCTTTTAAATATATAATGGCAGCGGTTATTGCTATGATTCTTATTGCTAATATATCGGCTTTTGCTATGTCGTGTTCAGGTAACTTAAGGACAGCATTTCTTATGACAGCTTTGCTTATCTTTGGACCGAGAATCCTTATTACAAGTGTTGTATACACCGGAAATGTTATGAATGGCGCTATGAATATCGCACATTTGGTATGGTTTTTAAATCCAGATATTAATTTGGTAAGCAGAGGTCTTGTGCATTTTATGGATAACGGAATAGGTAATGTTGATTCTATGCGTAATATAAGCATATGGGCGGCTTCTGCTTATACAGCTGTACTTGCTGGAATTTACTTTATTCTTGGTGAGAGAGCATATGTAAACCGAGACAGTGAGATGGCTGGTACTGGTAGCATAGGTCGTGTGACGTACTTCTTTAATAAGATATTCTTAGGTGTCTTGATCATGCTTATTCCTATATGTGGCAATATTAGCGGACCTGATTTGAAGAGAGTTAGCGGTGTTAATGAAGTGCAGATACTGGTATTCGTAGCGATATCGATATTAGTGATGTTCTTTTGGGATGCATATATAGGCCGTAAGGGTAAGAGACTAGTTAATCTTTTGTATTCTTCTGGTGCTGTGGCTATATGTTCGCTTGTTATTATATTAGTTATACTCGGTATAAAGAAATATGAGTGGAATTACAGACTTGATCCTGACAAAATAGAAGGATTTAATATTGCTCCTAATGATTGGCTGGATAGTGGTAATAATATGTATACATCTGATGTGTGGGTTAAGCCCGACAGTGAAACTGCAAAGCTGATTGCGAAAGGTTTTGAAGCTCAGATAAAAAAAGTATATGCAGTAGATGCTGAGGGGAATATTAGTTGGGCTGACGGTAGAGTAAAGGTATATGCTTATACAGATAAATTAGGTGTGGAGCATACTTATTCTCATATGATTCATTATGATATGAGTGAGGAAATTCAAATTAGGTATAAAGGTAAGAACATGGTAATTCGCGTTGATGATTTTGACCCTGATATATTGCCTAATATACAGAAAGCATTTTTTAATTCGGAGACCTATGTGGATGCAAGTTATAAGATACCTAATAAAATTACGCCATATAATGGTAAAGCAATCGCTATTGTAACTAATTGTGACATGGATATTAATATAGATTCTAAGGGTTATAGTATTTTTAAAGATGAATACTACAAACTGTATGATGAATATAAGAAAAAAGATGAATTGAAGGATTTTTGTAACGCATCTATGGGAGTGGTGCTAGTTGGGGAAGAGCTTGTAGACGGTTATTCGCGTTGTCAATCCGTAAACATAACGAAAGAGGAATTCCCTAAGACATATGCTTATGTATGGAAGCGCTATGTTGAGAGTTATTATGATACTCTTAAGACTTATGTGGAAAAAGTGGATAAGGGAACTCCTATAAAGGCTTATGTGAATGATAGTATTAAGGATGGTGAAGAAGTTGATATTACTTACGATCAGTTGCTTAAGATACTTGAGGCAAAGGACAAAGAACCGAAGTATATATATACAGTAGTCATTGGAAAGGGATCTAATGAAAGGGCTATGTATATATCGAGTTCTCAGAAACTGGATTAGTTCATAGACTTGAGTATGTATAAAGAGGTGAATGAGGGATGAAGAAGTTTAGATGTGGGCTTTTTAAAGCCAATATGAAAAAAATATCGCTTGTGATAATCGCTTTTATCCTGATTACTGGTATCATGACTTTGATGAATGCAACAAGTATCGGGAATAATATGGTTGGGAATGGCGAAAGCCGTTATGGACTTAAATTTGCACCGCTCGTATTGCTGGGGTATACGTTCTTATCAGTTGGATGTTATTGGATGAACTGCTGTTTGTTTGGATTTCTGATGAAGAGGAATGAGAGCGATTTCTATGGAGTGCTGCCATATAAGAGAAAGACCGTATTCAGAAAAAATATGATTGCTATGTATGCGGTTATCGTTTTTATTCTTATTGTAGATCTGTTGATTCTGTTTGTGGCGGGATTATGTGCTAGGTCATATGTGGTAATTGTGTGGAAGGGGTCTTTTAAGTATATATTGGCGTCTGTTGTTGCTATGTTACTTATCACTAATGTGACGGCTTTTGCTATGTCGTGTTCGGGTAACTTAAGAACAGCGTTTCTCATGACGGTTATGCTTCTTTTTGGTCCAAGGCTTCTTCTTATTAATGTGACAAGGTATGGGAATCTTGAAAATGATGTTATGAATATCGTGCAATTTGTGCGAATTCTTAATCCGGATTTGAATCTTATAAGTAGGGTTATGTTTAGAACACAGGATTATACGATTTTGGGACCGGATTCTATTCAGAATATCAGTTTATGGGAATCGTGCGTTTATACTGCAATATTATCGATAATTTACTATATACTTGGCGAGAGAGCATATGTAAAGCGAGATAGTGAGATTGCTGGAACTGGTGGTGTAGGTCCTGTGACTTATTATTTCAACAAGATATTTTTAGGTGTCTTGATTATGCTTATTCCTATCTGTAGCAACGTTACAGGTCCTGAAATAAAGAATTATTATGGTTATAATTGGGCACAGGTCTTTGTCTTTGTTTTGATAACTATGCTTGCAATGTGGTTCTATGATGGATATATAGGCAGAAAAATGAACAGATTAAAGAGCCTTTTATATTCTACGGTTGCGGTATGTGCGTGTTCGTTGATTATTGTTGGAACTATGCTCGGTATAAAGAAATATGAGTGGAATTATAAGCTTGATCCAGACAAGATAGAAGGCTTTAATAAGCTTGAGTATTATTATTATGATGATGGAAATCGTAAAATATATGCGATGACTGAATGGGTTAAGCCAGATAAGGAAGTTGCTAAGATAATTGCCGATGCATTTGAAAGACAACGTAACAAAGTATATATCAAGGATGAAGAGGGCGATTTAAGCTACGAAGATGAGGGTTATGATTCTATGCGAATCAGGTATGCTGGTAAAAATATATTGATTAATGTATGCATAGCGGATGATGTTGAGCGTAGAAAGGTGCTTGATGCATTTTACTTATCTGAAACCTATAAAGATGCAGTGTATTATTTGCCAGAAAAAATCACGTCTTTAAATGGTGTGGCGATAGGAAAGGTGAATTATGAGCCGTGGGAGGTTAAGCTTGATTCTAAGGCATACAAAACTTTTAGAAATGAGTATTATAAGTTATATGAAGAGTATAAGAGGAGTGACCGATTAAAGAAGTTTAATGCAAAATCCTCAGGTATTAGTATAGGCGTTGAGAGTGTATTGGATGGATATCTGAATCAGACGTTTGTATATATACAAAAGGATGATTATCCAGAAACATATGCATATGTGTGGAAACAATTTGTAGAGAAACAATATGATTCGTATAAGAAGTATTTGTTATCTCAGAGCAAGGATGTTTCTGTAAGAGCTTATGCTGATTGCAATGTGAAAGATGAGGAAAGGGTAAAAATAACATATGATCAGCTTCTTGAAATTCTTGAAACAAAGGATAAGGAACCTAAGTATATGTATACAGTGTTAGTAGGAAATGATAAAAATCCAGAATATCTGTACATATCAAGTCCAGTAGAACTTAAACCGTACACTGACTAAAGCATATATATAATTATGAAGATGCCCTCCGCCTGTTTTTATGGCGGGGGGTGTAAATATTTTTTCTAATACTTGATGTTATTTTGGATATGTGCTATAATGTATAGGCTTTGTACGATGAGTGCAGAGCCTATACATATCTATGATCAAGAAAGGATAGATTTCATGAAAAAGGTTGTGAAGTTTGGCGGAAGTTCTCTTGCCAGCGCAGAACAGTTTAAGAAGGTTGGAGATATAATAAGAGCTGATAAGGACAGATGTTATGTTGTGCCATCGGCACCAGGTAAGCGTGATTCTAAGGATACTAAGGTCACAGATATGCTTTATGGTTGCTATGCTCTTGCCAAAGAGGATAAGGATTTTTCTGATGCACTTAAGGCTATTAAGGCTAGATATGATGAGATCATAAGTGGTCTTTCGCTTTCACTTGACCTTAGCAGTGAATTCGAGACTATCAAGAAGAACTTCTCTCTTAAGGCAGGTGAGGATTATGCTGCTTCAAGAGGTGAATATCTTAACGGTATAGTTATGGCGAATTATCTCGGATATGAGTTCATCGATGCTGCACTTGTAATCAAGTTTGATTCGGATGGAAACTTCCTCTCTAAGGAGACTAACGCCGTTTTGTCTAAGAAGTTTAAGGGCATTGAGCGCGCAGTAGTTCCAGGTTTCTATGGTTCTAAGCCTGACGGAAGTATCAAGACATTTTCAAGAGGTGGTTCGGATATAACCGGTTCTATCGTTGCGAAGGCTGTACATGCAGATCTCTACGAGAACTGGACTGATGTATCTGGTTTCCTTGTTGCGGATCCAAGAATAGTTAAGGATCCTAAGCCAATCACAACTATTACTTATAAGGAGCTTCGCGAGCTTTCTTACATGGGTGCAACTGTTCTTCATGAGGACGCTATATTCCCTGTAAGAAAAGAGGGAATTCCGATTAACATCAAGAATACCAATCGTCCTGAGGATGAAGGTACATATATCGTTGAGAGCACTGCTAGAAAGCCTGAATATACTATAACCGGTATTGCGGGTAAGAAGGGCTTTGTTGCTGTCAATATCGAGAAGGATATGATGAACTCTGAGATCGGTTTTGGCCGTAAGGTTCTCGAAGCATTTGAAGAGAATGGAATATCGTTCGAGCATGTTCCATCTGGTATCGATACTATGACTGTTTTCGTTCATCAGGAAGAATTCATCGGCAAGGAGCAGGCTGTTTTGTCTGCTATTCATAGAAATGCTGCGCCAGACACGATAGATCTTGAGGCTGATCTGGGTCTTATCGCTGTCGTAGGTAGAGGCATGAAGTCTAACAGAGGTATCGCTGCCAAGGTATTTGACGCACTTGCCAGTGCCGATATCAACATCAAGATGATCGATCAGGGTTCTAGTGAGATCAATATCATAATCGGTGTGAAGAACAGCGATTTTGATGCGGCTATAAGTGCGATATATAAGATATTCGTAAAGTAAATTCTTTTTTGTAGTGGCTAAGGGTTTGCATATGGAGAATCAGAAAGTTAATTCTAGGAAAAAATCGAAGAAATCGCTATTGTGGAAGATCCCTGTAGGGGTGTTGCTTACACTTTTGCTTGTGGTTATTGTCTATGTGGCTTATGTTTTTATAAGCTATAAGAGGATCGATGATAATCTTGTCATAGAGACTACAGGTACTGCGAAGAGTGTTATGAAGGTCGGCGAGGAATATACGGCCGTAACATTTAACGCGGGGTTTGGTGCGTATACGGCGGACTTTACGTTCTTTATGGACGGTGGGTCTGAGAGCAGGGCAAGGTCTAAGGAAAGTGTGCTTGAGTGTACGGATGGGTGCGGCAATATAGCGCTTTCTTATAAGCCTGATATCGTGCTTTTTCAGGAGGTTGACATCGATTCGACGAGAAGCTTTCATGTGGATCAGGCTAAGCGTCTTAACGACCTCTTTGAAAATGTAGGTGAATACGATCACGTGTTTGCTATGAATTATGATTCTGCATATCTTTTTTGGCCGCTTAACAAGCCTCATGGTGCTTCGAAGTCGGGTCTTCTTACTGAGAGCAGGTTTGATGTGAGCACTTCCTTGAGGCGAAGTCTTCCGATAGCGACAGGCGTTAAGAAGATTCTTGACTTGGATCGCTGCTACTGCATATCGAGGATACCGGTTGAGAACGGCAAAGAACTTGTTCTTATCAATACTCACTTGTCAGCTTACGGAACAGATGCGAGTCAGGGTAACGCTCAGCTTGAGATGATGTTTGAAGATATGAAGGCAGAGTATGATAAGGGTAATTATGTCATATGCGGTGGCGACTTTAATCATGATTTTCCAGGGAATTCGAATGCTTTGCTTAACCCTAGCGGTGCGAAGGATTATAGCTGGTGTCAGCCTTTTCCTGATTCTATAATCCCGAAGGGGTTTTCTAAGTGCGTAAACTATGCGGAAGGGCTGGTTGCGAGTACGAGAAACACGGATATTCCGTACTCTGAGAAGAGCTTTACTGTAACGCTTGATGGGTTCATAATATCTGATAATATTAAGTGTAATTATGTGCAGGTGATGGATCATGGATTTGAATATACAGATCATAACCCGGTGGTTATGAGGTTTGAGTTGATTGATCATGTGATATAATAGAATGTATTATAGATTAGGAGGGGGAATGTATGAATGAGTTGTTAATCACCAATTTCGTAAAAGAATATGTTCCAGGCAAGGAGATGAAGAAGCCTGACGAAAAGCTGTTAGAATTTGCAAATCAAATGCTTCCGCCGGAAATCGTGTATCTGTGGACAACATATGGTTTCGGAGACTATGGTGATGGTCTTATAAAGGTAGTTGATCCGCGTGATTATATGCACAGCTTATATTGTTGGCTTGGTGGTCAGGACTTTCATAAAATTCCTATTATGGTATCTGCATTTGGCGATATCTTCTACTATAGGAAACTGGAGAATGATGTGAACGATGTATCTATGTTGGATATTCACTACCGCAGGATAGATGTTTGTGCTTTTTCGTATGAAGAATTTTTTGAAGAGTATATATCAGATCCTGAAATAAAAGAGAATGTTCTCAGAAAGGATTTGTTTGATCAGGCTACTAAAAAACTTGGAAGTCTTAAGCATAACGAAGCGTTCTTTTTTGTTCCTGCTCTTGTTTTGGGCGGAGGAGAAGATATCAAGTATGTAAGCAAGGGTGATGCCAGTACGCATCAACACGTATTGCTTGAACTTGGTAAGTAAATCAATCATAGACGGGGACGATTGATCTTAAGAGGTTAATCGTCCCCTTTACTTTTCCTTAGGATAAGGAGCTAAAACGGGCATTGCAACGGTATTTAACATAATTGTCAGCGGGCGTTGACAGATTGCCAAGCATGGTTGGTAGAGCTTTTTAAGGGTCTCCTTTACGATTGATATATAAAAATAATTCTAAGGAGGAACCATCAATGAAAACACATGTTATTAATCTGCTGCCTTTTAATAACAGAACAGAAATGTCGAGAACGGAGTATGTCATTAAAAAAGTTCTCGCCTTTATCCTGATTTTTTTTGTGGCCGGAGTTTTAGGAGAGGCTGTTGTAATCGGATTGTATACAGGAATGGGTTATGATCCACTTCATGGAGTAATGCCTGAAGGGCAGATTGCCGGTCTGATTCCTTATTATGGATATATCCTGTTTTCTGTAATAGCGATACTGTATTGCAAATTAATAGAGAAGCGCAGCATGCGGGATATCGGATTTACGAAGCGGGGGACGGATTATCTGCTTGGGATCGGAGTTGCCGTAGCAATGCTTGTACTTGTCTTGTTCCTCTGCTTGGTAACAGGCTCCGTTTCCTTTTTGAGAATTAACCGAGACATGAGCATTAGTGGGTTGCTGTTATGGGGGCTGGCTTTCATCATTCAGGGGTCTGAGGAAGAGATTCTTTGCAGGGGCTTTTTGATGAATACACTTAAAAAGAAGATACCTCTTCCGGCTGCCGTATTCATAAGTTCGACGGCATTTGTTATTCCTCACCTGATCATGACCCCGATCCTGGATTCGGGATTGGTATATGCACTGATCGGTATTGCGAATTTATACCTTATCTCTGTTTTATTCTCCATAATTGTTTTATGGCGTGGGAATATATGGGTTTCCTGCGGACTCCATGCAGCGTGGAATTATGTTTTGAACATAATCCTGGGACTTACGGTATCAGGAAATGATGCAAAGATGGACGGATTGTTTCTGATCGGGATAAACAAGCTTAACATTATCAATGGGTCAGAATATGGATTTGAGGCAGGAATAGCAACGACGGTTATAACAATAATAACGATTTGCGTTATTCTTTATATATGGAAAGTCAGGAGTGATAATAATGGAATTCAATAATAAACTGTATGAACTTCGTAAACAAAAGGGTCTTTCACAGGAAGAACTCGCAAATCGTTTGAACGTTTCCCGCCAAACGGTTTCCAAATGGGAGGTTGGAGAATCTTCACCGGACATGGAAAAGCTTGTTGCAATCAGTGAACTTTTTGACATCTCACTGGATGAACTTGTGCTTGATAAAGCTGTGAAAAAAGAGGAGGCTTCGGAACAGGTAGTAAAATCCGAGTTGTACAGTGATATAAAAGAGCATGTATTAACGGAAA
>ODAI010848540.1_pt1 | contig 12311 bp, 8 predicted proteins | sample 1539321 | NCBI WGS metagenome assembly ODAI01 (sample SAMN02144231, study PRJEB22623) | gut metagenome | biome: sheep rumen | host: Ovis aries | place: New Zealand
CGCGTCCCTGAAACTCCACGGAATCCCAGTCATGGTCAATTCCGCCGGGTCCGATACCCACAAGATGAGAGGCAAAGATACTGTCGCCCGCCTTAAAATCATTTATCACATTCTCAAGATTTTCTATAGTCTCAAAGCGCTTGTCCACGGAATCCAAATCAGGCATCACACCGGCGGTAAAATACATCATGTCCTGAACATGCTTTCTTTGAAGCTCGTCATCAATCAAGTCAAGGCATTCTTCCACGCGCTCGGCACGGGTCCAGATGTCATCGGCATGAATCCCGCTGTCCAATGCAAATGAAGCTCCGTTCCGCTCCATCTCCATAAGACTGTCCGCCCCTTGCTGCAGACCGAGTTCTTCCGTAATTTGAAAAAAATTCATCAGTGAATCAGAATACATAAGGCAACTCTACTACAATATCACACATTATACAACATGGGCTTCTAAAAACTTCAGTTTTTATGGGTAAGTCTGCCGATTTTTTACTTGAAATTTCTTAATTGTGCGTTATAATTGGGATATAAAAGATTCTATGGAGAGAAACTATGAAAAATAGAAAAATGTCACTCAGAACAGAGATTTTGATTTCTTCTGTTGGTTCCATGTTGCTTGTTGCTATTTTTTTAAGTGTATCCTATATCAGCCTTACTAGGAAAATTATTGACAGGGCGACGGTCAACTCAGTTTCTCAGGCAATGGCAAGCTTGGAAGGACAGGTTTCCGCCATTTTCACTCCCTATAAAATCACAGTGCATGACGTGGCCCTTGCGGCATCATCCTACGCGGACGAAAAGGTGATGAAAAAAATGATTCAGATGGCGGTGGAGAATCTGGGCAGCGACAATAACGATGTTTATTATGCTACGACGATTTCCCGCTACGAGGAGGGCGGTTTTTACGTGGACGGTGCGAACTGGGTTCCCGGTGAGGACTGGATTCCGTCATCACGTGACTGGTGGAAGGATGCTGTGGCAGGCGGAAAAGGTCATGTCGCCATGGGGGATCCGTATGTGGATGCCATGGAGGGAACTCTCTGCGTGACCCTATCCTCTCCTGCCTATGATAACAGCAATGATCTTGTGGGTGTGGCCGCGGCAGACATCTACCTCAACAACCTGAGCGACATGGTGAACGGCATAAAGCTTTCTGAGAACAGCTCCCTGAACATCATAACGAAGGACGTTTTTTTTATTACGAACGAAGATTTTTCCGCAATCATGGAGAAAAACTACTTTGATTTAGTTAAGTCCAAGTCGATCACCAAGACCGGCCTTTTGAACGGATCGATGCAGGCGTTTACTGACGGCGGTCGGTTCTACGGAGTATATCCGGTCAAGGGCACGGACTGGTTTATCGTTACGGAAGGTCCTGTCTCCGATTTCTCATCCGAGTACATCAAGATGATCGCTTACGTCCTTATGGGGCTCGCCGCACTGATTTTGGTCATGATTATCGTGGACGTGATTCTTTCCAACCGTGTGTCCAAGGGATTCAAGGAAATGGCTTCCGGATGCGAGTTCATCGCTCGGTGTGACTTCTCCAAAAAATATCCCGACTACCTTACCAAAGAGGCCTCCATGCTTTCGGACGGATTCAATCTTTTCTCCCGGCGTCTCCAGGACATGATAGGAACAATCAAGGGCTCAAGCTCCAATCTGGATGTGGTGTCCAAGAACATGAAGGGAAGCGTCGCGTCGGTCTCTGACTCCATGACGTCCATTCGACACGGAATCGGCAACGTGCAGGAGCAGGTCGGAAAGCAGTCGGACGGATTTGACGAGACTTCGAGCGTCGTAAAGGGAGTCGCGTCAAGCATCTCAACCGTAAACGAGATGATTGACTCACAGACCCGGAGCATACGTGAATCATCAGCCTCGGTCTCCCAGCTTGTAAGCAGCATTGAGCAGATCGGACGCTCCATGGAAAGCATGGCGGGCTCCTTCAATCTTTTGGACACTGAGGCTCAGAGCGGAATGTCCAAGCAGGAAAGGGTGAACGAGAGAATCTCCCAGATAGAGCAGCAGTCCCAGATGCTTCAGGAGGCGAACACGGCCATAGCATCAATCGCCGAGCAGACCAACCTTCTTGCCATGAACGCTGCCATTGAGGCGGCACACGCGGGTGAGGCAGGAAAGGGATTTGCCGTAGTCGCAGATGAGATTAGAAAACTTTCGGAGACATCATCCGGTCAGTCAAAGACAATCGGGGACCAGCTGAAGAACATCCAGGACAGCATCGCGGAGATTGTCGTGGCATCCCAGGAGTCCAGCACGGCGTTCGCGGGGGTCTCAAGCAGGATCCATGAGACGGACGGATTGGTTCAGTCGGTAAGGAATTCCCTTGAAAAGCAGCAGTCCGACTCCAGAAGCGTCATCACGTCCCTTGAGGAAATGGACAGGACGGCCGAGAATGTGCGCGACGCGTCGGTCAAAATGTCTGAGGGAAGTACTCGCATCCTGAGCGAGATGGACAAACTACGCAGCTCCCTTTCGGACGTGAAGGATTCCATGTCGGATATGGCGGACATAGCGCAGGGGGTCATCAAGAGCGGAATGAGGCTGGACAAATGCGTCGAGGAACTTGACACCAACGTGGCTCAGCTTGGAGACGACGTGCGCAAGCTTTCGGGAGGAAAAATCATCTGAAAAAGTCTTTCCCCGAAAATCATCAAGAACAGCCAGCGGCTTGTGTTTTTTTAGATTGTCCATATTCTCCCCATGCCTCGAATTTGATTTTGAATCTTTCTTCAATTATCTCACACAAATTCCCTCTTGTCAAATTTTTGCTCCTAATTAAAATTGCATGGACAGATTTTTTTTTTCTTTACTTCCCGGACTTTTGACGCTATAGTAATAATATAGGTAGAAGGCCGAGTTTTTTTAATGTATGCAAAATTGGTGTAAGCGAGGTTCCTGAGGGAAAAAACATCTGCACAAGCGTAGCGCGGTATTCGTAGCGTAGCTTCAAACGAGCCGTTTTTTCACGCAGGGTTCTCGCTGATAGCCAATTTTTATTAAATCAGATTAAACTCGGCATTTACCCATATATAAGAGAATCAAGGAGAACGGATTATGCACCCACTGATAATTCTCAGAAATCTGAGCGAGCAAGACAGGAAGACTTTTTTGAAGTCAATCAGGACGGAGGATTTGGCTCTGGCCCTGAGCTGGACAGAAAACAATTATGCCATAGTTGAGGCAATCAAGGAGGCGATGGCGGAGGATGACGCGAGAAATTTCGGTCCCCTCGTGAAAAAGACCGATGAGGAAATCAAAAAGGCCGCGGGTTATGACGAGAATGACTTGGAGCATGATTTAAGCGACTTCGAGATGCCAAAGTCTGTCGTGGACGCAAGGGAAAAGGTCGTCTCCACGCTGAAATCCCTTTTTGAAAAAGGAGAGATAAAAATGCCTTCCGCGATCACACCCGGAGTAAGCGGAGACTTTGAGAGGTCAATGGAGCTGGTCAAAAAACACGTGCGCGAGTGCATAGAGAAAACACAGGAAAACCGTGCCGTGCTCGGAAACTATATCCTTGAGGAAAAGAAAAAAATTGAGCCTGAAAAAACGGATGAAAAATCGGATGATGATGACGATGATTTTTTCCGTGGTGATTCCCCCGAAAACGAGTTCTGCACGGAGGACACATACAATCTCTGCGGCATTGAGGCAGACTTGATTGACGAGATTGAAAAAACAATCGGAAGATATTTTGCGCGGAAAGTTCTTGGCGGCACAGAATACGGCTTTTATGAAAACTCCCTGCATGATGATTTTATCAAAATCGGGGACGACGCGAGAAGACGCATTTTTGCAAGGCTCATCGTGGAGTACAGGGACGAGCTCAGGGAAGTGCTTGAGAGAAGCTACATAAAATTCCAGGACATCAAGTACATCGGCGACAGGGACGCGCAGAAATTTCTCCGTGAGGTTGACGCACAGATGCTCGCAAGGGGACTTAAAGATACAGACAATGAGGTCAAGGAAAAGATTTTCAGAAACATGTCCCGCCGTGCAGCCGCGATGCTAAAGGAAGACATGGAGTACATGGGTCCCATTCGAAGGTCCGACGTGTATGAGGCACAGGATGCCATGGCGAAGATTCTTGAGAAGCTTTCTAAAAACGGCGAGATTGTCCTTGGCAGAAACGATTCGGAAGATTTGGGCGACGATGTGATTTACTGATTGAATCAGATTTCCAAATGCAGGCTGGCGGTGCAAAACACTGTCAGCCCTAAAACACTCACTCCCCGTTTCCGTTCACCCTCTCGGAATAAGACGCGCTGTCACTCAAGTGGAAGATTTTTTCCACACTGTACGCAAGCTCATCTCTCGTCATTCTTCCGTGGGGGTAGCAGTAATTTCCTGTCGGCTTTAAAACCTCCCATTGCATCGCCCAGGTAAAGGCTCCCCATCCGTAAAAATCTATGTCGTAAAAATCATCGAACCAGTCAGTCCTTCCGTAGTCAAAAGCGGTTCCCAATCTCTTGTAGCCGGCGAACCTGTGTGCCATGAGGGCAAAATCTTCCCGGTTTATCATCTCTTCCGGACAAAATGTGTCAGAACAGACGGCCTGATATCCGAAGCAGATTTTATTTTGCTCCCCCCACTTGATTGCCGCCTCATAAGGTGACGATGAGATGTCGGTGAATCTGGATGAGTCCCTTACCGAAGGTCTTCCCGCCTTTTCATAAAGAGCCGCGATTGCCTCTCCCCTTGTCGCAAAGTCCTCCGATGGGGAATGTCCGTCGGGTATTTTGATATAGCTGTCGGGAACATCACTCGGAGTGCCTGAATCAGTAATGACATTCACACCATTGTCCAAAGCAAGCTCATGCTTTAACTCGTCAAAGGGATCTCCGCTTCCTCCAAAATCCAAAGTGAAGGAGTGGACATCCCCGTTCTGAGGCTCATCCCGGTAAGTTCCATTTCTGAGCGTTTTCAAAAGACGGCTGTTCCGGCTTATATCAATTGAAGGAACTCTCAGACCAAACGCATACAGGTGATAGAGCTTCGGATTTTCAGAAATGTCCAGCGCGGAAAGACTCACATCACACTGAAGGTCAAGGTACGAAAGCCTGGGATTCTCACGAAGATTAAGATACGAAAGCCCGTCGTTGTAACTGCACACAAGTTTCATCAGCTCAGGATTGTTTCTCATGTCAAGCCTCGTCACGTTGTTTTTCGCGCAATTATAATACTGGAGCCCCGAAAGCATACTGATGTCCACGTCGCCGAGATTCTCATTGTACCAGATGTCGAGACGCTTGAGATTTCTGTTGCCGGAAAAATCAATGGAGCTAAGTTTGTTCTTGAATGCCGCAAGTTCGCAAAGCATGGGATTCGCTGAAAGGTCAAGGGACGTGAGTGAGCATTCGCTGCAAAAAAGATTCTCCAGTTTGGGATTTTGGCTCAGGTCAATGGAGCGCAGGTTGGGATTCGCATTGCACTCAAGATATGCGAGTTCAGGATTGTTCCTTAAGTTCAGGGACTCAAGCTTGCAGTTGAAGCAGTAGACCCATTCAAGCTCAGGACAAGCGGAAAAGTCAAGCGATTTGAAATCATTGTGCGAGCACCAAATTCCCTTGAGATGCGGGTTCCCGGAAAGATTCCAGTCCGAAATGTGATTGTTCAGGCACCAGAGTCCGCGAAGCTCGGTAAGAAATTCAATCCCCTTCACGGATTTGATTCCCATATTCTCGCAGTGTACGTTTCTTGCCCTCTCAATCTCATCCGCGCTCAATCCTCCGTCACCGTCAGTGTCAAAAGTCCTCTTGATGTAATTTCTGAACGTCGCGTCCGGAAAATTCGCCTTGCTGATTGCAACACCGTCTCCAGTGTAAACAAAATCCGAGTCGCATGAGACAAGCAACCCAAACGCAAAAAGCACATAAACTAAATTCCTAAAAACTTTCATCATACACAACCTCACTTTTTTTATTTTATAATTGTAAATCACTTTTCGCATTTTGTCATCCCATTTTGCGAATTTGCACAATTTGTACGATAAGTCCGCGTCACGTCTTCACAAAAAATCGAAAATGTGATTTATATTTAAATAGGAAATTATTATGCAGTACAGAAAAAATAAGGGCGGAGAGGATGTCTCTCTTTTGGGTTACGGTTGCATGCGTTTTTCAACAAAGGCAGGCCGAATAGATTTGGAAAAAGCGGAAAAAGAGATTCTTACCGCGGTTGAAGAAGGCATAAATTATTTTGACACGGCCTATATCTACACGGGAAGCGAGGCTGCACTGGGTCAGATTGTGGAGAAAAATCAGCTCCGGGACAAAATCAAGATTGCGACGAAACTTCCGCAGTATTTGATTTCAAGCAAAAATGCCATAGAAAAATATTTTTCAGAACAACTCTCCCGGCTGCGTACTGATTTTGTGGACTATTATCTTATGCACCATCTGACGGATTTCTCACAGTGGGAAAAGCTCAAGTCGCTCGGAATTGAAGAATGGATTTCGCAAAAAAAAACGGAGGGCAAAATCAAAAACATCGGATTTTCCTTCCACGGCACGACGGAAATGTTCAAAAAAATTCTTGACGACTACGAATGGGACTCCTGCCTGATTCAGTACAACTATCTTGATGAGGTCTCCCAAGCCGGTGTGGACGGACTTAAAGCAGCAGCCGCAAAAGGAATTCCCGTGATGATTATGGAACCCTTGCGCGGTGGAAAACTCGTGGGACTTCTTCCGGACTCCGCCAAAAAGATGATTGCCTCACACCCGCACAAATGGTCCGCCGCCGAGTGGGGATTCCGATGGCTTTTTAATCAGAGCGAAGTGACCTGCGTTCTTTCAGGCATGAACAGCGTGGAGATGGTGAGGGAGAATTGCCGCATCGCATCTGAGGCAGAGGCAGGACATTTTACAAAGGAGGACTTTGATTTCATAGAAAAAATAAAGGGTGAAATCAAGAGGACAGAAAAAGTACCCTGCACAGGATGCAAATATTGTATGCCATGCCCCAAGGGAATCGACATTCCGGGTATCTTCCGCGGATGGAACCTCATGTACTCGGAATCCAAAGTTTCGGGAATGCAGGACTATTTCCAGACAACCCTTCTAAGGCGCGACTCTGTTTATGCGACTGCCTGCGTGGGATGCGGAAAATGCGAGAAACACTGTCCCCAAAGCATCCAAATCCGAGAGATGCTCAAAAAAGCCGACAAGGATTTGCGCCCCTGGTACGTGAAGCCGATTATGGCCATCGGAAAAAAATTCATGCTGAGGGGAGAAAATCAAGTGCCCAAAAACAGATGAGCGGAAGCGGGAACTGAGCCGCATATTTTTACCGAAAGATTCTCGTCAATAAAAATCGCGCCGCTTTTAAAAAGCTCTTGAAATCTCTCGGGGCCTAAAATGAATGCCGTCGTGCTCAATGCGTCTGCTCTCATGGACGAAGAATCCACAATCGTCACGCTTAAAATGCCTGAGTTGGATGGACGACCGCTTTTTGGATCCAAAATGTGATGGTAGATTTTTCCGTCCCTTTCAAAAAATCTCTCGTAGACTCCGCTTGTGACGACTGAACCAGACTCATCAAGGCGGAGAGTCAAAATCGGATTCCCGTCTTTTTCACGCGGATTTCTTACTCCGACTCTCCATGCCTCCCCGTTCTTTTTTCTTCCATATACATAGATGTTTCCGCCCAAATCAATTACGGCTCTTTTCACCCTGTGCTTTTCAAGGATTCTCACAATCTCGTCAGCCGCATATCCCTTCGCGATTCCGCCCAAATCAAGAGACATGCCTTTTTCCTCAAGAAAAACTTCCCGCCCTTCCAGACGAACCTTTTTCCAATCCACCAGGGACCTCGCAGTTTCAATCTCAGAGTCGGAAGGAACCCTCGCGTTCTCAGTGTTGATTCCCCAAAGCCGAACCAAAGGACCGACACTCGGATCGAATGCCCCGCAGCTTTTTTCTGCAATCTCAAGGGCAAAGGAAAGTACCTCCGCAACATCTGCATGAACTGCAACAGATGCGACACCCGCGTTTTCATTCACCTTTGAAATGTCGGAGTCTTTTTTGTTCACGCTGAACATTGAGTCAATCTCAGAAATCCGCATGAGAATCTCAGAATGGATTTTTTCGGAGCCGAATTCAAAAAGTGTCACCGTGCATGAAGTTCCCAAAGCCTCCCAGGTAAAAGTGGAGTTCGAAGAGCCGCATGAAATCAGGAGAAAAAAAAGAAACGGAAGTGACGCGCGGAAAATCAGATTGGAAATCCGTTTAAAAATCAGATTCGGAAGCCTCATTTTCAGTAAAGCGACCGGCTGGAGATTTTTTCCAATTCCTGAATCGTAAAGCGGGAAAGGGTCTCCTTGATGATTGGAATCTGCTTGGGTGACATGCTCAGCTCACGGACTCCCATTCCGGCAAGGATTATGACGCTTTCTTTCCGGCCCGCCATCTCACCACACGCGGAGACGCTGATGTTCTCTTTTTTTGCGTTCTGGATGGACTGCTGGATAAGACGGAGAACGGCAAGATGGAATTCATTGTAGTTGGGGGCGACCGCAGGATTTTCCCTGTCAATCCCGATTGTGTACTGGGTGAGGTCGTTGGTCCCGAGTGAAAAGAACGCCGATTTTTTTGCGAGACAGTCAGAGCAGATTGCAGCCGCAGCAGTCTCAATCATAATTCCGATGGGCACGTCAGGATTGAATGCGATTCCCTCCGATTTTAAGCTCATCTGTATGCCGCGTGCGATTCCAAGTACGGTCTCCACCTGAGAGACATCGGTAATCAAGGGAAGGAGAATGCGAAGGTTTCCGTAAACCGATGCCCGGTAAAGAGCACGGAGCTGTGTCCTGAAAATCTTCGGTGAGTAAAGAGAGAGCCTGATTGCGCGCAGTCCCATGAGAGGATTCTTTTCGTCAAGGGCGGGAAATTCCTTGCTGTGTATGAGCTTGTCCCCTCCCGCGTCCAGAGTGCGGATTGTAACGGGCTTGTCTCCCATCGTCTCAAGAACTTCCTTGTATGCCTGGAACTGGATTTCCTCGCTCAATGAACCTGAGAGAGCGCCTCCTTCCTCGCTGATTTTTTTTATCTCGTTCATAAAAAGGAATTCCGTCCTGAAAAGACCGATTCCGTCAGCACCTTCCTCAAGGGCAAGTTTCGCTTCTTCCGGGGTTCCAATGTTCGCATAGAGTTTGAACCTTGTTCCGTCCTCGGTTTGGGCAGGCTGGTCCCTGAGTTTTTTCAGAACCGCCCTGTATTTTTCCTCCGACGCAATCTTCGCAAGATATTCCGTGACCGTGGCGACATCCGGACTTTTTAGCACCTCACCGAGCTGGCCGTCAACAATCAGCTCCTCGCCCTGCTCCACCTGGTTCACGACATCCTCAATGCCCACGACCGCCGGGATTCCGTAACTCCTTGCAAGGATGGCAACGTGACTTGCGACTCCCCCCTCGGTCAAAGCCAGCCCCGCAATGTTTCTCTTTCCTAGGATTACGGTGTCGCTGGTCTTCATGGTCTTCGCAACGATTACAGCACCGTCCGGAACTTCCTCGATGTTGAACTGATGGTAGTCCAGAAGCTCGTCAAGCACACGACCGAAAACATCCTCAATGTCCTGTGCCCTTTCCGCAAGATATTCGTTTCCGCTGTTTCTGAGCCTGTTCGCATATTCTTCGGTTTTAATATTTAAGGTGTATTCAATATTGTATTTATCATTGGCGACGGCATCAATCACTTCCTGAGTGAAGACAGGATCCGTTACCATGAGGAGATAGGTTTCGAAAATGACATTCTGCAGGTCGGACGTATCCTGATTGTTTAAGTGTGCTTCAATCTGGTCGTAAATTTTGACCGAAGCATCACGGAATCTCTGCTGCTCAGGTAGAACCTGCTCATCGGTGATACGTCTTTTTGGTATAACTCTTTCCTGTGTTTCCGGCAAGATAAAGGCCTTGCCAATCCCCATGCCACCGGCTGCGGATATGCCTAAAAGAATGTTCATATTTTAAAGTCTACCACAGGACCGGTAACTTGTCAAGCAAAAATAATTGTACACAATTTAAGTTTGTTTTAATAACCTGAACATCAAGTTTCACACTCATTGTAAATTTTCCAGGAATTTGTCATTGCCGGACTTGATCCGGCAATCCCTTTTACTAGGGATTCCCGCGTCGTGGCGTGGGAATGACATTGTTTTGTAAAAGTCGAAATTGGAGCTAATAAAATCAATCTTAAAACGACTGACGGTATCTTTCGTAGAGAAGAACGCCCGCCGCAACCGACACATTCAGACTGTCGATTTTTCCGCAGGTCGGGATTGAGACGGATGTGTCGCATGTCTGGGAAAGAAGACGTGAGATTCCGTTTCCCTCGCTTCCCATAACGATGCATGTTTTTTCCGCAAAGGAGATTTTCTGCAACGGGACACCACCGGCATCCGCAGCGTAAACCCAAAATCCGTTTTCCTTCAAAATCTGTGCGGTCCTTGTCAGATTTGAGACCACCGAGACCTTTACCCATGCGCTTGCACCAGCCGAAGAACGTGCGATAATCTGATTGTCCTGCACATCGGAGGATGAGCGTCTTTCAGGAATGACAAGAAGGGAAGCACCGAACTGATCGCACGAACGTATGATTGCGCCAACATTGTGAGGATCAGTCACGGAGTCAAGGATGAGAACCGTGGCATTTTCAGGACAATCCTTGAGCCACTGGTCAAAATCAACAAGATTCCGGCTCTTTTCCTTTTCTCCCTCGACACTCAGGACGATTCCGCGATGATCCCTCGCAGTTTCCGGCAGTCGGGCGACCTTTTTGTCCAAATCAGCCTGCGAAAGTTCCAAACATGGGATTGAGGCACTTTGTGCAAGGGAAAGAATCTTTTTGACGCGGGGTCCCGGCTTTGTGTAATAGACTGTAAGTTTCAGTTCGGACTTCGGTTTTGAAGCAAACTCCCTGAGTCTCTCCTCCACCGCATGAAAGCCCGTGTATAGATTTTCCGACATCCCGCGCTCCATACGTTTTAAGATTTTCCTAAGCTAGTTTTTTCCGCAGCAGTTCTTGTACTTTTTTCCGCTTCCACAAGGACATGGCTCCTTGCGTCCCACCTTTTTGGTCTCACGCACTACGGTAGTCGGTCGGATAAGTCCCTCGCTGTAGAACCACTCTCCGTTGATTTTCTTGAAGCCGCCAATTTCATGGTGCACGCCGCGGATGTTCTTCTGGGTATATGTGGCCTCAAACTCAACCACTCCCTCGTCATCGGATTCAGTACCCTTTTCGGTTCTCAGAATCTTCAGTCCATGCCACACGCTCTTGTTTGACCAGTCCTCGGTAGCCTTTCTGTCAATCGCCGCAATCTTTTCGCCTGACTCACACGTGTTGATTATAAAATCAATGTTGTGCACGACATAAGCCGTATAACGGGCCCTCATAAGAGCTTCCGCCGTCTTTGCCTTTTCAGTGCCGGTCAAAATGGGGGAACAGCACTCACCATATTTTTTTCCGCTGCCACAAGGACAGGAATCTTCCAATGTTACGTTTGTCTCACTCATAACGAAGGATTATATCAAATCTTGCAAAAAGATTCAACTGATGAGCGCGCATCTTAAATTTTCCCCTTACTGTTTCCGCGTGAAAGTCAGTGTGTAGCTGCCGGATTTTCCGAAGGGATATTCTGTTACAGGAATATCAAACCCCATAATAGTTTTCGTCGTTTCAGCGTAAAGAGCCTTACAGTCAATCTTCAGCGTGATTGTGTTGTAATCCTCGCTCAGCGAAGTGTTTATGCTCTTGCCGTAAAAGACTCCCTTTATCTCCCGCTTGCTAAGATTTATCTGGCAGTCACCGTAGAATGAATTTGAGTACTTTTTATCAGAGTTGGAACTTGCCGAGCTATGGACAAAATGGAATCCGATGGGCTTTTTTGTGCTTGTCGCGACGAGCCAATCATCTCTACCTGAGAGATAGAAATCATAATCCCTCATATCAATTGTAGTGGCAAAGCTTGAGCTGAAACTTGAGAACACATCTTTTCCACTGTTGTCAGTCGCTCCTGTAAGCACAAAATTCGCGTCCCACCTCGCATTGTATGACAAGGCCTCATCCTTGAAATTTGTTGGCAATGCTGTAGAGACAAGATGCTCGGCCCCATTATCCCAAAGCCATCCCTTGCAGTCCCAGAAATCCCGAGTCGGTTTTTCAAAAACTGGAACCGCAGCCCCGTAACGTCCCTCAAGCACAAGAACATTTGATCCGTCAGAGAAACGTCCCTCCCCGGCATTGAAAGTCAGCCTGGTTATATCCCGATTATAGTAGAATCCCACATAA
>ODAI012166549.1_pt1 | contig 12311 bp, 25 predicted proteins | sample 1539321 | NCBI WGS metagenome assembly ODAI01 (sample SAMN02144231, study PRJEB22623) | gut metagenome | biome: sheep rumen | host: Ovis aries | place: New Zealand
ATACGGAGCATGTTCCCTTCGTGCCCGCCATCCTGCAGGAGCTGGGCCTCTTCCCCATCAGCGGAGACACGACGCAGGGCACCGTCTATGTCCATTTCAGCAACACGACGACCGACGAGCGGTTCCCCCGGCGCGGCGGCGGCTACGACAGCACGAGCAGCGCAGGTCTGGCTTTCGTGCACTCGCACGGCGCGCGAGGCCACAGCGGCCCGTACTATGGGGCGCGCTCCGGCTTTGTTGAATCTGATTAACTGGTGTCTGGAAGGCTGAAGGGCATCGCGCAAGCGATGCCCCGACCCTTCCGCACCGACGAGGAAGAAACATGGATAAACAGCCCCTGATTCTCAAGGTCAAAACAGAGGACATGCTTCTATACATGCGGGACAGGCTGAAGAACTTTCCCAGGGAGGAGAGAAACGGCATCATCCCGCGCATTCGGAACACCGGATACGAAATGCTGGAAATCGCCACAGACATCGGCCACGGTTTCTACACCGCAACCAGCCTGAAAGCATACGACCGGGCGAAGAACCACATGGAAGCCTATCTGAACTACTCACTCCGGGCTGGCTATCTCTCCCCACACCAGCACAAGACCTGGGGAGGATACGTGACAGAGCTCGGGAAAATCAACGGAGGCTTAACCGGCGCACTGGAAGCCATCAAGGCAGCTCAAAAGCAGCGAAGATAGTCACAGCGCACCGAAGGCTGGGAACAGGATGAATGCAGTCCCCTTTTAGCGGTTCCCCCGGCGCGGCGGCAACTACAACAACACGAGCAACGCAGGTCTGGCTTACGTGAACTCGAACAACGCGCGAGGCAACAGCAACACGAACTATGGGGCGCGCTCCGGCTTTCCTGCCAACCCACCCGGAAGCAAGCGCGAACGGGATGCCAGGAGTGTGAACGGCCAAGGGCTTTTCACAGAGCGCAGCAGGGAGGAAAGGATTCTGTTTTCATTGGCCAGGGACGAAGGCCAAAAACTATCATGCTGTGCAGGCAGAAATGTCACACACAGCGACACGGGGAGGGAAAAACGATGCAGCCCGCAACGAATGTCATGCCCCGCATCACTGCCTATGACAACCTTCTCCGCGCGACCCGGGACGCCAGCAAGGGGAAAAGATTCCGGCCGGAGGTGATGGCGTTCACCGACCACCTCAACGAGAATCTGGAAGCCCTGGCCCAGGAACTCCGGGACGGAAGCTACCAGAGCGGCACATACCGGGAACGATTCGTCCGCGTTCCTCAGACCCGTCTCATCCAGGTGTCGTCATTTCGAGACAGAGTGGCACAGCAGGCAATCTACGGGGAGCTGTGCCCTATTCTCGAAAAGCACTATATCGAACACAGCTACGCATGCAGAACCGGCAAGGGAGCCATCGCGGCGGCGGAAACGCTCCAGAAATGGCTCCGGCTTATCTCCCGGAAGCCCGATGCGAAGAAATGGGTCTGCGGGAAGATCGACATCGCCAAGTTCTTTTACCGGCTGGATCACGACGTGATTCTGAAGATCATGCGGAAATACGTCGCAGACGAAACGCTGATGCGGGTGATCGAGCACATCATCTGCTGTCCACACACACCCTTTGGCCTGCCGGAAGGGATGAAATGCACGGAAGTCTCCAAGGAGGAGCGGCTTTATGACGTCGGCGTGCCCATCGGGAGCCTGATGAGCCAGACGGTGGCGAACATGGTGCTGAACGAGGCGGATCAGTTTGCGAAACACATGCTGCACGTCCACTACTACATCCGGTACATGGACGATATTCTGCTTCTGGCTCCCGATCTGAAGACGCTTCACGAATGGATGGCGCGAATCGAAGTCTTTCTCCGGGAAGAGCTGAAGCTGCGCTGCAACCGGAAAACACAGGTGCTTCCCATGAGCCATGGGATCCCCTTTGTCGGACGGCGGATCTGGACAAGCCGGATCCTGCCGAGAAAAAGCACGGTCAAACATATGAAGCGGGCGCTTCTGCGGGTGGCGGAAAAATACAGTGCCGGAGAAATCGAATTGAAGAAGGCACTGGAAAGCGTGAACAGCTATTACGGCTATCTCGGGAAGATGGACACGCCGGGCCTTGAGAGATGGATCGAGAACAATATCGTGTTCGTCAGGCACGCGCGCGAGGCGCTATGAGGCAAAAACGAAGGGGGCAGGAGAATGAAAAGCGATGGATAAGCAGGCATTCTACCACATTCTTCACCGGACGGACGGGCTGGTGGACGTCTGGCTGACTCCGGGCGTCGCCATGCCACGGGAGGACGATCTGACCGGACGGAAGGACTACGGATTCCGGATCCTGGCCGTTTGCGGCGTCACACCATGGGACGGGCTGGAGGAGGACATCCGGAGACGATACGCGGACTGGATAGCCAGCGCGGAGGAAATCGAGATCTGACCCCGGGAGACTGCCTTCCGGGCCGGAAAGCAGGAAGCCAAAGGGAAGCGACAAGCAAGAGACAAACAGCGGCAACCAAAGACAAAGGAGGAGAGCGACGTGCAGCAGGTACAACCGATTGAGGGCATTACACCGGACGGGCTGTGGACGACGGCGGGGGTGCTGATCGGCCTGGCCGGGATCGCCATCATCGTGTTCAAAATTATCGAATTCTACTGGAAAGCCAAAGACCGGAAGGCAAAGAGCAAGGAGCTGGACGGAAAGAGTCTGACGGACGTCATCGCGGACAAGGTCATGGCCAAGATGACGGAAAAGCTGGACAGGATCGAAGGGAAGCTCAGCGCGGACAAGGAGCGGCTGGACAGTCACGAAAAGCGGCTCAACGAGCAGGAGCGCGCCCTGGGGAAGCTCTGCGAGGACACAGAGCAGATCATGAACGTGCTGGACGGCATGCTCATGCATTTCATCAGCGGGAACGACACGGAAACGCTGAAAACAGTCAAGCTTGAACTGGATCATTACAAGAACAAACGATGATGGCGGTGAGCGGATGGCGACGCAGAAGATCGATCCGAGGAAACAGTTTTCCAAGAAGCTTGCAGGGAGAACGGCCTGGTTCTGGTTCTTTTACATGACGCTGATGGCGGTGCTGGTAGGATACCGACCGGAAGCCTATGCGGCAGCCATCATCCTTGCAGCGCTGACCACCGTCGTCATGGTGACAAGCGTGCTGGCCTACACGGACAACAGCAAATACGAGAAAGGGCTCTACGCGCCGAATCAGATCGCGAAAAACGCAAAGATCAATTTCGGAGAAGCCTTTTCCGGGAAGGACAAGGCAACAGAGGAAGAAGGAGAAGGGGGGAACGGATGAGTGCTCAACATTCAGAAAATGGTCGATTCAGCTGAAGCGTGCCTGGGCTGGCCCTACGTCAGTCCGGGCAGCAACGACAGCCGGGGTATCGACTGCTCCGGGCTATTCGTCAAAATATTCCGGGATCAGGGAGCGAGCATCTACCACGGCAGCAACACGATCTTCCGGAAATATTGCAGCGAAACCGGACGCATTACGGACGCAAAGGCGTTGCAGGTTGGCATGGCGGTGTTCAAATGGAATCCCAACACGCCGGAAAAGTTCCACGACGGGCTGGGAGATTTCCAGCACATCGGCCTGGTGGTCAGCGTCTCTCCCCTGCGGATCATCCACGCGAGCACGGTCACCATGTGCGTCACGACCGATACAAAAATCGGCAAGTGGGTCTGGTGGGGAAAGCTGAAGAACGTGGACTACGGATCCGGCGGCAGCTCCCCGAGCAAAGCAGGAACGGAGGACGGCTCCGGAAGCGCGGCGGGAAGCGGCACCAGGGTCAAAATCGTTTCCGCCAACGGCGGGGCCGTCAACATCCGGAGAGGCAACGGCATACAGTACGCCCGGATCAGCCAGGCGGCGAACGGCTCACTCCTGGACTGGATTGCGACGGCGGAAAACGGCTGGCACGCGGTACGCGCCGGAAAAGAGGTTGGTTGGGTCAGCCCGGACTTCAGCCAGATCGTCCGGAGCGGGCCATGATGAGAAAATCTCAGACTAAGGGGAAAACAAAATGATAAGAGAAATGAGGGAGTATTTTATGGTCGATACGTGGGTACCCATTGCACTGATCATCGGCATTCTGATCGGCGTTGCACTGATTTACCTGATCAACACGCGGAAGCTCGACGGGAAAACGCTCGAATCCGTCTCCACGCTGCTTGAAGCCCTCCCCTTCCCGGCGGAGGATTCCGTTTTCGGCCTGATTGCCAAGTATGCCAAGACGGCCGTGCTGACGGTGGAGCAGATGGTAGAACAGGGCAAGATCCCGAAGAACAACGAGAGCCGGAAGAGCACCGCCATGGACATTGTCAAGACGGCGGCGGCGGTGGACGGCATCGAGTTCGGGAAGAACGAGAGCATGCTGGCATCCAGCTGCATCGAGGCAGAGGTACACGAGCTGCCACGGAAGCACATCAAGTCGGCGGTTATCCCCGCGCTGATGGCGCTGGAGGAACTGGCGGAGGAAGCGGAAGACGAGGACATGGACGCGCCGGAAGAGGATCCGGAGGAGAACCAGGAAGAAATTCCGGAAGAGATCCCGGAGGAAGCCGCTCCGGCGGAGGAGACATCGGCGGAGGATGAAGCGCCCGGCGTGACCGAAGCGCCACCCGACGAAGCGGATGGCGCGAACGAATGACACTAACTGCCTATAAGGCGAGGGCGAAATCCTGACACCGGGCCCGCCCGCCTGCCGATCCGTGTCGAGCTCAGCAGCTCTTTCTTCAGCGCGGTCAGGTTCAAGGCGGGCTATTCAAAGCATACGATCCCGTGACGTGGGAGAAATCCCAGGCAACCGTCACGGGATTCTCTTTTTTACGGCTTTCCGTTTTCCGAAATGGAGCGAAATCGGAAAAGTCAGAAAAGGTAAAAGCGCAAACGTTTTCGCATTTGGAGGGATGAGGTTATGGCATGGTACTGGTGGCTGCTGATTATCTTGTTCGCGATATATGTGATATGGACATCGTGAAGGAGGAATGGACATGGGACAGAACAGGAGGAGCATGAACCTTGACGAGCTGCGGAAGGCGCTTTCTTCCGCTGCGACCCGGCAGGCGGAGCGGCTGGAGAAGGAGAACCGGCAGCTCCGGGCAGAGATCCGGGAAAAGAGCCGGATTCTTGAGGAGCAGAAGGCCATGCGCATCGCGCTGTTTAACCGGTGCTGGACATTGACAGGGCTTGGGGCGACGTGCTTTATCTGCGCATACTACGATCAATGCGAGCGCGAGAGGACAATGGGAAAGAGAACGGAGGGAAAGACATGAAACTGAGCCGGGAATTCATCGAGAACAAAATCAAATGGTGGGAAATGGTGCTGGCCGTCTGGGACCGGTGCGAGGTCAAGAAGGGCGACAGCGCAAACACGGCGGCATGCAAGCTATACGTCCGGATGCAGACCACCCAGGGGCTGCGGACAGAGCTTACCCGTCGCGGGTACAGACTGCCATACACCCTGAAGACCAGCGACCTGATCATCCTGGGCGACGTTCCGGACAGGGATCTGGCACGGGTGGCCCGGGAGCTGTTCAAAGCCAACAAAGAGCACGAGCGAATCAAATGATTTCGGGCCTATCTCCGGAAGCCGGGGCCCCGTTTTCCGAAAATGAGCGAATCGGAAAACGGTCAAACCGGAGAGCGAAAAGCGAATAATTTCAACCGCTGGCAGGATCGGCGGTTTTCTTAAACTGAGAAAAACAGGAAAACGAACAGGAGGAAAAAGTGACATGGCGAAGGCGGAGCCGATACGGGACAAAAGGCAGGTCAGATACATCATATCGGAGCTGGAAAAGGATGACAGCCCCATCGGACGGAACCGGTATTTACTGTTCATGACGGGCGTATTTACGGGGAGACGGGTGAGCGACATTGTGACACTGCGCGTCCGCGACGTGAGGGGAAAAGATGGATTCACCTTCACGGAAAAGAAGACCGGCAAGAAGGCGGAAATCTATTTCCCGGCAAAGCTGAAGGCGGCCTACGACGAAATGCTGAAGGATCGGAGCCCGGATGAATGGGTTTTCCAGAGCGACAAAAAAGATCGGGTGGACAAAATGACCCGGCACATCACCACCCGGACGGCGTACAACTACATGAAAAAGATCCAGGAGATCGCCGGGATCGAGGAAGACACGAGCGTGGGCACACACACGATGCGAAAGACATTCGGCTATACATACTATCGGGAGACGGGCGACCTGGCGATGCTCATGAGCCTGTTCAACCACGCAGAGCCCAGCACGACGCTCATCTATATCGGCATTGCGGCCGACGACCGGCGGAAGGCCGCCAAGCGCGTTGACAGCATGTATGAGGACTGAGAAAACAAAATAATTCCCGGGCGTTGCTGCCCGGGAATGAAATGATTTCGCGGATTTTCGATGCACGATAGAATGGTTTGGCCGGGATCAGCCGCCAACCTGCGCCGCGAGACTGAAGAAAGCGCCTATATCCTCCTTCCCTCTCGCAATCCGCAGCCGCTCCGTTGAGTGCTTCTCCTTGAAATACATGTATTGCCTTAATACCTTGCCTATCGGCGAATAGAAATAATGGCAGGAATAATCCACCCATTTTTTACCGTCAAAACGCTGGATGATATAAAAGTCTTTCATCACGGCAACGTCTTCCCTTTCAAGCTGGTATCTTATGAATCCTTTCAAAATGATTTCGCGGCGTTAGTCTTCTGGAGTTTTCTTCGGCGGTTCTTCGTTCAGATATTTATGCAAGGCAATGTCGGCGCGGATGAGTCCTTTGATATATCCCTGCATACTGCCGATATTTTCCAGACGTTCAAGGATATCCTTATCCGTCTTCAGGTTAAACCGAAGAAGGATGGTTTTTGTGTGCGCTTTGTTGTATGCTGGGCTACCCATAATCATACCTCCATTCGCGTGTGATACGGCTATTATAGCAGGGTATATACTGCTCGTCAATCTGTTTCCGGGAATGTATGCGGCCAGGATTCGCCGCACGTCCGGACGATATACCAGTGCTGGCCCATGTCTTCGATCCTGTCTCCGGACGGGCGAAGATCGTGTTTCTCGCAAACGTCGAGTACCTTCTGAAGCTGGGCGGCACGTGCATCAAAATAATCATCGCGCCGAACATCGACGAAATACCGTGGAACGAGGACAACGTGAAAGATTCTGTCATACGGGTTATATGTGTCAATGTCAAAGTCAATATCACTGATACCGTCGATCTGGTTCAAGTCGTCTTCAAGTGCCAGCATCTTGCCAAGAATTCCGGAGGCTATTGCCCGCTGCTCTGCTCGCTTATCATACATGGCTTTTCCCTTTCTGCCCGCGTATAAGGCCCACGGGCGGGCAAGATAAAATGATTCCGGGGCGTTACTGCGCTTCAGCGCATTTCGATTCAAACTCTTCAAACGTCATGGGCCGCGTCGGTTCATCCGGGGTAAAGCCCTGGTTGAGAATGTTCTTTGTCCAGGTGGCAAAGAACGAATCCAAATCCTTCAGGAGGCTGGGCCTGTACTTCCCGGGCTCCGGGAAAACAACCTGATACAGGGTGCCATACGCGGTAGGCAATCCGTCTTGTTGGAACGTCAGCGGAACCAGCTTCTTTTCGTCGTGCAGCACGGCGAACGTCATATCAGGATCACGCATCAAATCGCCTTCCTGAATGTAATAGTGCATCATCGAATAAACCGGATGCCCTTCCCAGGAATAATGCAGATACTCAATCGAGAGCGGCATAAAGCCGTCAGAATGAAAGGTGAAGTGCTTGTCTTCCTGCTCATCGACGGAAGCGATGAAGGGCGCGAGCCGCTTATAGTTCGCGGCAGCAGAGCGGGCATTGTTTAGAATCTGAGGGTTACGCATGGTAGGTTATCTCCTTTCAAAATGATTTCGGGGCGTTAGAATTTGCGAGACAGAAGATCCATCGTTTCGGCAGCAATCGTCAGGACGCTATTACCAGTCACATTGATTGCATAGAGCAGATTATCTTCCGTTTCGATCCGGATATAAACGTACTCTTCGCCGGTGAGAATGCCGAGACGCTGTTGTGTCCAGTCAGAAAACCGTTTGATTGACTGCTCATTCTCCCGCATATAACTGATATTGAGATACAGATCAGGGCGAACGTCCTTCATGATTCCGGTGATATGAAGCAGGATTTCATCTACCTGCTGAGACTTACACTTTTCCATTGCCTTTCCTTTCTGCCCGCGTACAAGGCCCACGGGCGGGCGACGTTTTGAAATGATTTCTGGGCGTTGCATCAGACCGACAAACCGATGAAGAGGAAAACCAGGAACATGACGCTTCCGGCGATTGCCGCCGTTACACATTCGGCCAGGGGAGACATGGGCTTGACGCTCCATTCCTGAATCTTTTCGATCCGCTCCGGCGTCCAGAATCTTTCCCGCGTCGCCCTGTTGGTTCGCGTATACGTTGACATGTTGTGCTCCTTTCCACCCGCCTGTGCCATTCGCAGGCGGGCTTTTTGTGGTGTGTGCTGGCTACTGCACAAATGATTCCGGGGCGTCAGATTCCTTCGTTCCAGAGCTTTGAAAGAATCTCCGGGGTTAATCCTTCTGGAATGTCCTCCCATCCTTCAGCCTGCCATTCCCGGATGCTCTGGGCAGCTTCCTCAACCGTCATTGGTTCGCGGCCTTCTGTGCTGGCCAGGATCAGACTGTTCACAAAACATTCAATCTCGCGGTTCATCTTTGCTTTCTCCATTCAGAATGATTTCGGGGCGTTGCTCCAGTGGGCTTTCCGCGACGGGCCGGGGCCCGTTTCGGCCCGTAACCGGCGGGCCATCTTCAGGCGGAATGGTTTTTCGGCGTCGCTTGCGTCATCCGATGACAAGGTCATCACTGGCCAGTTCCAGGTACCGCGTCAGGAAAGCGACATTGTCATCATAGCCCTCCCAGGCGACGGCCTCCCGGGTGTCATCGTCCATAAAGTTGACAATGGCGTCCCATAATCCAGACTGGACGGCCTCTTCGGGCGTGATGTAATTGGTTCCGTTGTCGATGCTGATGCGTTTCATGGCGGGATCCTCCTCTTCAATTTCAATAAGCTGGCTCATGAGTTCTTCGACGGGCGTGCCCCATTCGGCGGCGAGACGATCAATCTCCTCCGTGGCGATAATGGTGTCCTCTGTTGTCTCTGCTCCCCAAAGCGTCAGGTATTCGGGCATGATGTGATAGGTTTTCATAGTCTTATCCTCCGTTCAAAATGATTTCAGGGCGTTCCCTGGCGGTTTTCCGCGACGGGCCGGGGCCCGTTTCGGCCCGTAACCGGCGGGCCATCGTCAGGCGGAATCATTTCCATTCATGCCAGATATCAGCTTCAAGCGGATTTTCGCCTTTCCGGAAAGCGTTTTTCCACATCCAGCCATCTGTCATCCTGGCCGTTTTCCAATCGTATACATGGCAGAAATGGGATCTCATATCATCCATATCATGATACAGGTAAACAGTAACTTCATTCGGAATATCCATAGTTGCATCCGTACCTGTTCCGCATCCGATCATGAAGCGCTGCGAAAAATCCAGCTTCATTCCGTACTTCTCCGCATTCGTCATTTTTCATCGTCCTTTCAAAATGATTTCGGGGCGTTGCTCCGGCGGGTTTTCCGCGACGGGCCGGGGCCCGTTTCGGCCCGTAACCGGCGGGCCATCGTCAGGCGGAATGATTCAGGGCCGTCAGGCTGTGACGGCTTTCCCTTCCCGAATCTTCCAGAGCGTATCATGTAAAGCCTGGGCGGCTCTGTACGCCTTGAAAGTTGCCTTCTTATTCCAGCTCTGATCCGTCGGCGACCAGAAGAATCCGGCGGCTTTCACGGCTTCCCTGTACGCTTTGCAAGGATAGCTCTTGAAAATGATCCGCGTCCGTTCGGAGCCGAAAACGATCTTCCAATCCGGGCCGTCGATCTTTGTTCCGATGAATGACTTTTCCGGAACCGGGCCCCGCGTCTTTTTCGCTTCCTGGGCTGCGGCCATCGCGGCGTCATAATGGATATGGCCCTTCGGCAGTTCGATCTTTGCTTTCTGGCCGTTCGGCATGGTGGCAAAGATGATAACCGATTCGTCGCCGATTCTGTAGGTAGCCGGGAATGTGGTGTTGTTGTCCAGGGAAATAGATTTCATGGTGAAAATAGCCATTGTGATATCCTCCATTCAAAATGATTTCGGGGCGTTGCTCCGGCGGGTTTTCCGCGACGGGCCCGGGGCCCGTTTCGGCCCGTAACCGGCGGGCCATCGTCAGGCGGAAATAATTTCGATCCGTTTCCCTGGGTAGAATTCCCTGGCGTAATCAATCGCGGCTTTTTCTGTGGGGAGTGAAGCATTTACCCATTCCCCATTAACCCATACGCTGAAGAATCCGCTTCTCAATCTCCTGATTTCAATCATGGTCTTTCTCCTTTCAGAATGATTTCGGGGCGTCGTCCGTCTCCCAATTATCCAGGGCCTTTTTGAGCGGCCAGTAAATGGTATCGTATCCGTTCGCCTCCCGGATGAACTGCGTCAGGACGAATTCTACGGTATCAAGAATGGCCTGCTCGCGTCCTTTGTCACTCCGCGTCGCGTCGCCGTAATTCAGCCCCAGAAGGGCCCCATATGCGATCCGGAAAATGATCTGCTTTTCCGGCGTCGTCGTTTCGCGGCGATCATCGCGGGAATTCCCGTTTTCATACGACCGAATCATGATCGTTTCGCTTATCTTTTCGGCGATCCTTTTCAGTTCGCTTTCTGTCTTGACAATACGCATGGTAAATCCTCCATTCAAAATGATTTCGGGGCGTTGCTCCGGCGGCTTTCCGCGACGGGCCCCGGGCCCGTTTCGGCTGGTAGCCATCCAGCCATCATCAGGCGGAATGATTGCCCGGCGTCAGAGAACTTCGATGCAGTTCCCTTCATCGGTGAAGATGAAATGCCCGTCATAACTCATATCGCGGCCGAATGCCTCAAAGTCGAAGTAATACCGCAGATTTTCCGGAATGCTATCCAGAAGGCCCGTTTCGTCGGCGTACTGCTCCGCGACTTCTGCCATGCTGCTGCAATTGCTGTAGTACATACAGTCATCTTTCTTGCCGATTGCTTCCCGCCAGTCGTAACCGTCGCCGATCAGGGCCGAAACGATTTCAAGCTCATAATCATTCAGATCACCCAGGGCTTCGGCCATCTCATTCAATTCGTCCAGGCTGGTATACTCACTGATTTTGACGCCAATATCCGTTTCGTAATCGGTGATAAAAATCTCTTCGTGATATTCGTCAATCCTGATCCGGTCAAACAGGGCCGTTTTTTCGTCTTCATCAATCGGGAAAGATACCCATTCCCCACACAGATAGCCCTCATTGTACAGCCCCAGATTGGTAACATAAGCATTGATAGTCATGTTGAAATCTCCTTTCATATGGTCAGTTGTGTGTTCGCCTGCCATCATCAGCGCCAGGAGGCGAGCCCCGGCGGACGGGCTCCGGGCCCGTTTCGGCTCATGCTATCCGCATCATATCGTCAAAGTAATACCGGGCATTTCCCTTTTTGATGAATGGCCGCCCCGCCGGGCTGTAATGGATTGCGTGACGGTGTACATGGTCGAATCCGTCGCCGAAATGGTAGGCGGCTATACATTCATCACCGCATCCGTCGATGATCCAGACGGCTACTCCGCCCCAATTACAGAGCGGCATAATGCCGGTCGGCTCATTCTCTGCCGCGTATTTATACAGCGGGCCTTCGATGGTCAATTCATACTGGCGCGGGCTCATTCCGCAGCGGCTTTCATATGTGGCCTTCATGTTCTCGTTGCCTCCCGTCTTTTTGTCGTCGTTTCTTGTTCCTTTCGACGGTGTAATCATACCATGGGATATATATCCTTTTCAAACTGAAAAGCAGGGATATATATCCTATTACAGCCCGATAAAGGATATATATCCCATCAAATGATAACATCATCGGAATGTATCGCCGTTTTTCTCCGTTTTTCTCCGTTTTTTATGTTTTCGACGAAAGAAAAATCAATTTTTTTTCGCCGATATCCGCCGATATTCGCCGATATCGCCCACCGTCGGCAGCAGATCGGCAGCAGGCCGATGATAGATCAGCGGGGCCCACCGTCGGCAGCAGGCCGATGATGGATCAGCGGCCCGGAATGATCCGGCCCCAGGGCAGGCCCCGCATCATATGAGGGAAGCAGGGCGGGCCGTCGCCCTGATCCGGGCATTATCCGCCGATATCGCCCACCGTCGGCAGCAGATCGGCAGCAGGCCGATGATAGATCAGCGGGGCCCACCGTCGGCAGCAGGCCGATGATGGATCAGCGGCCCGGAATGATCCGGCCCCAGGG
>ODAI010139522.1_pt1 | contig 12310 bp, 15 predicted proteins | sample 1539321 | NCBI WGS metagenome assembly ODAI01 (sample SAMN02144231, study PRJEB22623) | gut metagenome | biome: sheep rumen | host: Ovis aries | place: New Zealand
GCACAACATAGAAATTATTGATAATAAATCTTTTCGGACGCTACATTTCGCAGATGCTGTCCGTAGGGCGACTTACCGTATACCGCAGCACTCTTTAAGAGCTCCTCTTCGGAAATCCAGCCCTTATTGTACGCGATCTCCTCCGGCGCAGAAATCTTAATGCCCTGTCGTTTTTCGATCAGTCGGACAAAGTCTGCCGCCTCGACAAGTGAATCCATCGTGCCGGTATCGAGCCAGGTATAGCCGCGTCCCATCAGTTCAACATCCAGCAGCTCGTCTGCAAGGTACATGGCGTTGAGCGTCGTAATCTCCAGTTCGCCGCGGTCACTCGGTTTGACCTCAGCTGCGCGATCGGAGACTCCTTTGGGATATACATACAGACCGGTCACGGCATAGTTGCTCTTGGGGTTTTTGGGCTTCTCTTCGAGGGAAATCGCCTTGCCATTCTTATCAAACGATACGACGCCGAAGCGTTCCGGATCGGGCACAAAATAACCAAATACTGTTGCGCGTCCATTCTCTGCGGTCTTGACTGCACGTCGCACCAGCGAACCGAGGCCGGCGCCATAAAAGATATTGTCACCGAGAATCATTGTGCAGCAATCATCTCCGATAAACTCACGTCCGAGCAGAAACGCCTGCGCAAGTCCGTCCGGAGAGGGCTGCACCTTATACGACAAATGCACACCGAACTGGCCGCCGTCGCCAAGCAGACGTTCAAAGTTCGGTAAATCGACAGGCGTGGAAATAATCAGTATATCCCGAATGCCCGCCAGCATCAATGTGGACAGAGGATAGTAGATCATCGGCTTGGCATAAATCGGCAACAGCTGCTTAGATGTCACCATGGTCAACGGGTACAGTCTGGTTCCTGCGCCGCCCGCCAAAATAATGCCCTTCATGTTCCGGTTTCCTCCCATACAATTTTATTTGTCGTGTGTTCGCCGGCCTGTTTGCGCTGTCCCTTTCCGGCCTATGCTGTTCGGTTACATTTACCGCTCGCCCTTTCCCCTCTCGGGCGCAAGGCTGTAGTCTGTTTTACGCTGTAAAAGCGTTCAACTTTTCGATCACATAGCTAACCTGCTCGTCGGTCATACCATAGAACATCGGCAAGCTGAGCTGCGTCGCACTGATTTCCTCCGCAATCGGCAGGCTGCCCTTCTCAATGCCGAGATCCGCATACGCACCCTGCAGGTGCATCGGGATCGGATAATGCCGATTTGTACCGATACCGGCTTCCTTAAGGTAGTCAGCGAGCGCGTCGCGCTCCTTGCAGCGCACCGCAAAGATGTGCCAAACCGGTTCCGCTTCAGGAATCACATACGGCAGCACAAGCGCAGGATTGTCGATCTCCGCAAGATAGCGTGCTGCAATCCGTTTGCGTTCCGCATTCATGCGTTCAAGATGCGGCAATTTAGCCGACAAAAATGCCGCCTGAAACTCGTCAAGGCGAGAATTGTAGCCCTGATAGATGTGATGATATTTGCGATCCGAGCCATAATTGCCGAGTGCCCGAATCTTGGCAGCCAATACCGCATCATTCGTGACGGAGGCGCCCGCATCGCCCAACGCGCCGAGGTTCTTGCCGGGATAGAAGCTGAACCCCGCAGCATTGCCAAACGTGCCGACCTTCTGTCCGCGATATGTTGCACCGTGCGCCTGCGCGCAGTCCTCGACAACAGCAAGACCGTACTTTCGGGCAAGTGTCATGATCGGGCCCATATCGCAACTCTGTCCATACAGATGAACCGGCATGATCGCCTTGGTCTTTGGGGTGATCGCCGATTCGATCAACGACGGGTTGATATTGTAGGTGCGGATATCCGGCTCGACGAATACCGGTTTCGCACCTGTATACGTCACAGCAAGCGCCGTTGCGATATAGGTATTCGACGGAACAATAACCTCGTCCCCCTCACCGATGCCAAGAGCCTTCAACGCCAGCATCAAGGCGTCCAGACCATTGCCGCAGCCGACACAGTATTTCGTACCAACATAGTGTGCGAACGCCTTTTCAAAGGCCGCATCTTCTTCTCCCTCAATATACCAGCTGCGCGTATAGACGCGTTCAAACGCCGCACGGAGCTCGGCATCCAACTCGTGCTCCATCGGCAAAAAGCTCACAAACGGTACGTTCATTTTATTTCTCCTTTTCTTTGTTCTCTATAAAGTAAAGAAATTCGTCGTAATTACGGATATAGTCCTTCTCGTCGTAACGCATGGAGGCCAATACGGTTAATACTGTCCCCGGCGTAAAATCATACATTTCTCGCCATGTGGACGGTCCAATATACAGTCCTACCGAGGGATCGTTCAGCTCGACGATCTTCTTCTCCCTGCCATCGTCCAGCAGGATCTTGCAGCTGCCGTTCATGCAGATCAGGTACTGCTGCAGTGCCTTGTGCGCGTGGAAACCGCGTCGCACACCGGGTAGCGTGTCGAAAATATAATACACCCGCTCAATCGGAAAACCGAGGTCCTTGTCGCCCTCAATGGCAATCAGCTGCCCACGAGGGTCACCGTGTTTGGAAAAGTTTTTTGTGATGATTTCCACGCATTATCCTCCTTTTTTGCGAAACAGCCATCCAAAGACTGTTCGCACCAGTTTTGCGTTGCGCAGACGAAGCATCATCCACGCCCATAGGTACAGCCACAGACCAAGTTCTTTTCGATACGGTCGTATCTCCGTTTGAAAGGTGCGTTCCTTATCCTCCAGATACGGCATGACCACGCCTGTAGCAGAGCCGACATTACTGCGATATCGTGCGCCCAAAAAATCACCGACATCGAAGCGGGTTCCCGTTCGCGTGGCGCGCAGCCAAGTCGGCCAGTCCTCCAACAGACGATACTGTTCGTCAAACAGACCGTTCTTTTCAAAATAGTCACGCCGAAAGTACACACCGCAAGCTGTAATCCGATTGCTTGTGCAAAGTCGTCGATACTGCTCCTTAGCATCCAACAACGGTATTTCATGCAGGAACGCGTCCCGGAACAGACCTGATTCCTTCATTTCCGGCGTGCAGCCCATGACATGACTGATCAGCAGTCCGTCGCGGCTTTGGTCCAAAGCATCTCTTGCGTTTTGCAGAGAGGACGCATCATACAACGCATCATCCGCTGCAAGCAGCTTGATATACTGTCCATGGGCGCGCTTAAGTGCCCGATTTACGCTTTTTACGGTGCCAAGGTTTCCCAAATTTGTATAAACATCAACTGCTTTCAGGTTTTCCCGACGCATCGAATCAACGAGCGCATATACCGCAGGCTCGTCAAAGTTCTCAGAACCGTCGTCAACCACGATCAGCTCGATTGCGGGATAGGTCTGCATTAATACCGAACCGATTGAATCGGTAAGGTATCCCTGGTTGCGATACGTTGCAATGATAACGGTAAACAATTCCTTATCAGCCATGCCGCACCTCATGCGCTTCCAAAATCGTACCGTTTGGAAGTGGCGAATAAACCAAGCTGCCGAATGCCTTCCGACCCTTTGTCGTGCAAGCCCGAAGCAGCGCAGGCACAAAATTCAACAGGCGTGTCCGATACAGATGTCGACCGCTTTTCTCGGCAATCTCGGCAATCATATCGCACGTGCACCCGTAGGAATCGTCCTGGGGCAACAATACGCCGCCGCGCCCCGTATCCACAACCTCCTGCAGTACGCTGCACAACCGTTCAATCGAAATATGACTGCGCCGATTTTGATATGTTGGACAGGCGGGCAGTATCCTTGCCAGCTTCACAAGCATTTGATAATTGCCTTTACAGCCCTCTCCATACACCATCGGTGGTCGCAGAACGGTCACACAAAAGCACTCGTCCGCAAGTGCCAACAGCGCCAACTCCGCTGATCGTTTGGATTGACCGTATACCGTATTCGGCGCAGGCTGCGTCTTATCGGTCACCACGCCCTCCATTAGACCGTATACATTCATCGAACTGAGATAAACAAATTGCCGCACGCCCGCCGCCTTGGCTTTTTGCGCAACCGCAACAGGAAGCACATGGTTGACCGCATCGTACAATGCAGCGTTATCCCTTGTTTCCTTCACATGCGCCATGCCGGAAGCAAACACAATCACATCCCATCGGGAAAAATCGTTTTTTTGCCAAGCCTTATCACGCAAATCCAACATATCCACGACGTAGGCCGAAGGATATTGTACAAGCTTTGCGCGAAGTGCAGTCGCAATATATCCCGTTCTCCCTGTAACGGCCACACGCTTCATGCTTGGTCACCTTTCCACACCCGTCAAGGACGTTTTTTTTCCTCTTCCTTTTTGTCTGTGACGCGAACCACGTGTACACCCTCGTGCCGCAACACCTTGCCAACCGTGTAGTAAATGCACTTCATATCGAGCATAAAGCTCAATTTTTGTGCGTACTCGCCGTCAAACGCCGCTTTCACGTCATCTGGTAGCTCATCGCGACCGTTGATTTGTGCCAGTCCTGTCAAGCCTGGCTTGATCGCATTGGCGCCGTATTTATCACGTTCCGCGATCAATTCTTCCTGATTCCACAGTGCGGGACGCGGTCCGACAAAGGACATCTGCCCCACAAAAATGTTGAACAGCTGCGGCAGCTCATCAATGGAACTCTGCCGTAGGAACGCTTCTAACTTTGTCAAATGCACGTCGTCATCCTTGAGCTGACTGGTCGGCACATTGTGCGGCGCTTCAATCGGCATAGTGCGGAACTTGATCATCGTAAAGAATCGCTTGTTCGCGCCGAATCGCTTCTGCAAAAAAAGTGCCGGACCTTTTGTGTCGAGTTTAATTGCAATCCCCACAATCAGCATCGGGATCAGCAGCACCAAAATCGCAAAGAACGATATGACGAGGTCAATCAGCCTTTTTCCAAATGCTTTGTACACGATATTCTCCCCGTGTGTCGGCAATGCCGACAATAGTTATCTATGATTATATTGAAAATCACTTTGCGTTTTTACAGCCGCATGCCGCCGTTTGCGCTGATGACTGTCCCCGTAACATACGACGCTGCATCGGACGCAAGGAAGGCCACGACCTCTGCGATCTCCTCCGGTCTACCGAGGCGCTTGAGCATAGTCTGCCCCGCAAAGCGATCCAGCAGTTCCTTCGGTACGGTGTCCATCATCTTGGTCATAATGTACCCCGGCGCAACCGCATTAACGCGGACATTGGCGCCTTTGCGCGAAAACTCCTTAGCCCATGTCTTGGTCATCGAAATGATCGCACCTTTGGACGCCGAATAGTTGATTTGACCGATATTGCCCTGTTCACCGACAACGCTGCTGATATTGACGATGGAGCCGAAGCCCTGTTTTTCCATAAACGGGCCGACAAAACGAACGATATTAAAGTTGCCTTTCAAATTCACGTCAATTACACGATCAAACTGTTCGTCCGTCATTTTGACCGTCAGTGCATCTGCAGTTATGCCCGCGTCCGCGATCAGAATGTCAATACGGCCTTGCTCAGCAACAACATCCTCAAAAAGCTGTCGACACGCTGTCACATCTGTTACGTCCACATAATGGAAGCGGATATTCGGATTCCTGAACGATTTTTCTTTGCGGGCAGCTGCATAGACAATCGCGCCCTTTTCTGCAAGTTTGTTGGCTGTCGCGAGGCCTATGCCTTCAGTTCCGCCGGTAATGATTGCAACTTTATTATTCAGCATGACTTATTTCTCCGTAGGTTATTCTCGTTCCAACAGTACAGCCGTGCCCTGTCCGCCGCCGATGCACAGTGACGCCACGCCGCGCTTTAAATTCTTCTTCTCCATAATGTACGCCAGTGTCGTGATAATGCGCGCGCCGGTTGCACCGAGGGGATGACCAAGGCCGAGGCCGGAACCGTATAGGTTTGTCTTGGCAATGATATCGTCCACCGGGTTGCCGAATTCTTCAGACAGCAGTTTCATGCTGCCGAGCACTTGTGCCGCAAATGCTTCGTTTACCTCGAAAACATCGATATCATTAATGGTCAGTCCGTTATCATGCAGCAGTTTTCTGATTGCATGATACGGTCCGAGTCCCATGACCTGCGGATCGAGGCCAACCGCCGCATACGCGCTGATCTTTGCCATAGGCTTCAGATCGTGGATCTTGAGATACTGCTCCGATGCAACGGTGACAAACGCCGCACCGTCGTTGATGCCGGATGAACTTGCTGCAGTTACTGTGCCGGTACCGTCTTTAATGAACGTCGGTTTTAGGGACGCTATTTTTTCCGGTGTCGAATTCCGGTTCGGGAACTCGTCGGTATCAAAGACAAATGCTCTTCCGCGATAATCCTTGACTGTCACAGGAACGATTTCATCTTTGAAGGCGCCGCTGTCCACACCCATAATTGCACGTTGCTGTGCAAGGTAGGAATAGGCATCTTGCTCCTCGCGTGTGACATGACAGGCTTTGGCGATATTCTCCGCGGTCACGCCCATGTGCACGCCGCTGAATGCATCAGTCAAGCCGTCGCTGACCATCAAGTCCGTCATCTCAAAGTTACCGAATTTCTTGCCAAGGCGCAGATACGTATTGGTTGCGTATGGAATATTCGACATGAATTCGACGCCGCCCGCCACAACGAGATCTGCACCGCAGCGAATTTCCTTCGCCGCATTGATCACAGCCATCATACCGGAGCCGCAAACCATATTCACGGCATACGCAGGCTTTTCTATGGGAATTCCAGCCTCTATTGCAATCTTACGGAAAAAGGCCTGTCCCATATTGGCAGAAATCACATTACCGACAATCGTCATGTCGACATCAGCGGGATTAACGTTTTTCAAGAGCTCACGAATCACCTGTGCTGAAACGTCACAGACATCGTTCTCGTAAAATGAACCTAAAAATTTGCCAATTGCTGTTCTCTTGGCGTTCAGAAGATAAATACCGTCCATGTAAACCCTCCTTTGCGTCATTTTTCTTCAACTGATCGTACAAATCTGGCTGGAACACCCATCATAACGGAATTGGGCGCCACATCCTTCGTGACAAGTGCGCTGGCGCCGATGATCGAATTGCGACCGATCTTCACCTTCGGCAGAATGTTGGCCGCCGCACCGATCGTGACATAATCCTCAATCACGCCACCGTATATCTCGTCGCTGCTGTAGCCATCCCGTCCCATGGCATTGTCGTTCGTCGTAGCAACAAGTACGCTGATAAAGACATGATTGCCGATCGTCATATTACCGGTAATATGTGTATTGTCCATGATCTTGGTATGATGGCCGATCGTTGTTTCATAATTGACGCTGACATTGCGGCTGACAATACAATATTCCCCCGATTCGGCAATCCTCTCGGATCGAGCAGAAATCGCCGAGCAGTGTATGCTCACCGATCTCCGTACCGATATAGATGACAACGCCGGGGCAAAGTACGCATTTTTTGCCAATCACAACCGGTGCATAATCGTCCTTCAGCGGACGCGCGGTGCTGCCAGGCGAGGTCGGATACTTGCCGATCACGCAATGATCGAAGATTTCGGTTCCCTCCCGAACCGTTACCCCGGGATAAATGGCGACATAATCGTGAATGATTACGCCATCCTCAATTGTTACACCGTCATGAATCACGGCTGTGCTCGCAATCTGCGCCGTTTGGCTGATATGGTCCATTCAGTTCTCCTTTGGCATAGGTTCGTCCTCACAAAGACAAACAGGAAGTGAAATTATCGTGATTCTTTCCATTGTATTTTTCTGCTATCCTATACCATTCACTAATTATATTTTTGACATTATACCATAGTTTTTGCCTAATTGTCTACCATCTGCTGCCGATATTATTATATATTACATTTTTGGGGGTATTATATACACCATAAATCCTACAACGACAGAGCCGTTTTTACAGAGCGGCTTATATTGTTATCTGTATTTCAACGGCTTACACGCCGTTACTTGAACATTTTCATACAATATTTCTGTGAAATAATCACATTGCACGGATATCCCCCTCCCCCGCACGCTTTTTCGTCTGCGCGGCGGGGGATTCCATCCGGTTTTTCGGACAGATTCGAGTTAGCCGTCTTTTCCACATTGTCCACAGGGTTATCCACCGTTATCCACAAAAATGTGTAGAAATTATGAATAACAGGGGGTTGGGGCGGTGGATAACCCCTCGTCTTTCCACGCCGGGCGGTGGATAAGGCCGTTTTTTCCCCTGCGGTAGGTTTTCCTTGAGACGGCAAAGCACGAGCGGTTTTTCGTGCGGCGCACGATAAAAAAGCCGTCCCCGCCGGGACGACTTATGCTTGTTTCAATTTCTTTCCTTTATGTACTGCGTCACAAACGCGATATCCTCGTTCGGGACATAGACGCGGTAGGTCGTGTATTTCGTTTTCAGCAGCAGAATATCGCCGTCCGTTCGCATATCCGTGATGCGGTCGAAGCGGATCCATGTATCGCCGCCCTTGGAGGCGTTCTTATGGCGGATGTATTCGCCGTCCATTTCAAAGCGATACCGCTCGCCGCCGTTCATCATAAAGCGGCCGAGCAAGGCAGGCAGGCCGACGACCCCGGCGGCGGGTAGCAGAAGCAGCCAAAGAAGGCCGCCGTCCTCGCGCAGACGATTCGTCAGCACCCGCCCCGCCTGCTCCGGGCGATAGCGGAGCAGAAACGCGATATCCCACACCTCCGTGACAAGCAGCACAAGCACGATCACGGTGATCACCGCCGCGATGATCGAACAGATTTTCAGCATGTGCCGATAATAAAAGCGGCTTTGCTCACGGCTTAGAATATACGACCAGCGGTATTGGCCGTCCTCGCACAGCGTGACGCGTTCGGGATAGGTCTGCGTGTCCATCGGGGCCTCCTCGGGAAAGCGTTCGGGTCAGGCGGTTTTTCGCTTCGTCGCGGCCAGATAGATTGCAAGCGCGGCCATCACGATCAACAGCACGATCAGCGCGGCAAGGAAGATATCGGCGCTCGGCAAAAACGATACGGTGCCGTCGCTGTTCGGCACGGTCGGCGCGTCGCGCAAGACCCATGCGCCGATCTGCGGGCCGATAATGCCCGGGATCAGCACCTGCGACATGATCCGAAGCCCTTGGAACCGCCCGGCCATGTGCTCCGGGGTGTAGTTTCTCAGCTGCGTTCCGAACACCGCCATGCCGGATAGGTAGCCGGACATCATCAAAAGCGACCCGATAAACGCCGGAATCCGCATCCCTATTCCCTCCGCGGGGATCACCGCAGGGACAAGGTACAGCAGGATAAAGCCCAAAAGCAGCATCGACAGCGCGGGCAGAACAATTTTGCGAAAGCCGTGCTTATCCGTCAGCCGCCCGAAGAAGAACGTCACGACGGCGGCAAGGATGATCGCAGGCGCCATGATCAGTACATAGTCCGCCATGCCGAGCGTCTGCTCATAGTAGATGATCAGGTACGGCATATAAACCTGAATCGCGGTGGAAAAGACGAGATAAGCCAGCATCGACAGGTACAGCTTGCCGTTCCGCTTCACCACGTCCGGCCGGAAGCCGTAGAGGATCGTCGCAAAATAGCCGAGGTTGTCGGGGTTTTTGACCGGCGCTTCGTCCACGATAAAAAAGCCGAGCACGCCGATCAGCAGCACGACGCCGCCGATGATGCAGTAGATCACCGTCCAGCTTTCGGCCTTGTCGAGATCGAAGCCGAGAAAGCCGCCGAACACCACAAGGATCGACAGCAGCGGCATCATCGAATTGATGCCCTCCGCCGCGCCGCGGTTCGTTTCGTCGGTCGAATCGGTCAGCCACGCATTGAACGCCGCGTCGTTGGCGGACGAGCCGAAGAACGTCATCGCGCAGTCCATGAGAATCACAAGTGTGATCCCGACCGAGGCGGCGCTGACCGCCGCGCCGAACACTGCCGAAATCACATCGGCGCGGATCAGCGCAAACGACAGGATCGACACGCCCCATGCGATGTAGCCGAGGCACATCAGGATCTTGCGCTTGCCGAGCTTGTCGGACAGAGCCCCCATCAGCACGGTCGTGACCGTCGCCGCGATAGCGGAAGCCGTCACCATCAGCGCGATCTCGGACGCGCTCGCGCGGAACATCTTGTAGATGAACACATTGAAATACATGTTCTCGACGACCCACGCGATCTGCCCGGTCAGCGAGAAAATCACCAGCGTCAGCCAAAACTTTCCGTTCTTTTTCATGTTCCTCACCTCTTGGGGCTATTGTACCATACCCGCGCAGAAATTGCATCCGGTTTGGAAGGATTTTATATAGGAATTATCCGTTTGTTTATATATGAGCACACAAAAAACGGAACCCTGCGTGAGGGTTCCGTGCTAACCGGTCGTGGTGTCGGTTGTGTGTGATTATTCTGCGACGTAGGGCAGCAGAGCCATGACGCGCGCGCGCTTGATAGCAACCGCGAGGTCACGCTGATGCTCGGCACATACACCGGACATGCGGCGGGGCATGATCTTACCGGCTTCGGTAACGAATCCCTGCAGCTTACGAGTGTCCTTATAATCGATGGATGTGGCCTTCTCAACGCAGAAACGGCAAACCTTACGTCTCGAACGCGGACGGCGCGGACGCATTTGTTTACGATCTTCCATGGTGCAAGCCTCCTGTAAATTTTAATGGGTTGCCCTTCGATCAGAAAGGCAGGTCGTCGGAACTGATATCGGTAAAGCCGGAGGACAGATCCTGCGCGGGCGCCTGAGGACGCGGCGCGGAATAGCCGCTGTTTCCGCCTTCCTCATTGGAACGCGGGGACAGGAATTCGACCTCGTCCGCCGATACATCCAGCGCCATGCGCATCGTTCCGTCGTTCGCCTGGTATTGGCGCGCCTGCAGCTCGCCGATGACGGCGACCTTGCGGCCCTTGGCGAGGAAGCGGGAGCAGTTTTCACCGAGCTGCCGCCATGCGTTGATGCGGAAAAAGTCGGTCTGGCGCTCGCCGCCCTGCTGGGCGAATCTGCGGTTGACGGCAATCGTAAACGTGCAAACGGTCACGCCGCTTGCCGTGGTGCGGGTTTCGGGATCGCGGGTCAAATTACCGATCAGCGTGATTTTATTCATACGTTCCTCCGTGATATTCTTCCGTGATTGTTATGCTTCTTTACGGGTAACCATGTAACGCATGATGCGCTCATCGTTTCTCAGATTACGTTCGAGCTCGTGCGGGAGTTCCGGGTTCGCGTTAAAATTGACGAGAACGTAGAAACCCTCGGTCTTGTAGTCGATTGCGTAGGCCAAGTGACGCTTGCCCCATACATCCGTTTTCGTGATCTCGCCGCCGTTATCGGTGATGATTTTAGCAAACTTGTCCTGGACGGCGCGGTTTGCTTCCTCTTCAAGTTCGGGCGTGATCATGTACAAAACTTCGTACTGATTCATGTTTTTCACCTCCTTATGGACTTTTGGCCTTCCTCCCGGAAAGCAAGAAGGACCGTTAGCCGAATAAATATATCACACAACCCCTGAAAATGCAAGCGTTTTGCGGCAATTTTGCGAAAAACTTTTTGTGCCGTTTCTCCTGTCTGTCCATGCGGGACGGATGCGCGACAGCAGCCGGAGCATTGCTCAATACACATCGAACCGGAACAGAAACGCGTAAAGATAAAACTGTCCGAGCACAAGGCACGCGGCGGTCATGGCGCGATCCACCCACCGGCGCTTGCCGAGTATCGCCATGCCGAGCACCAGCGGGAAGCAGACAAGCAAATATCGCGGCGCGGACAGGAGCCATGTCGCGCCCATTGTGACCGCAAAGTAGATCAAAAAGTACGCGGTATAGGACGCGCGCTGCTTGCGCGCGGTGACGGCCATGACAAACAGCGCCGAAAACTGCGACAGCAGCGACGGCACCCACAGGCCGAGCGTGTCCTGGAGCTTGCCGTTCTCTAACCAGCTCATCGCATAGTTCAGCTGATACCGCACCGAATCGAAGAACCAGCCAAGCTGCTGACTCCAGTTCTGCCGCTGATAGACCGTAAACGTCCACGCGCTGCCGGTTTCGACATAGTTAATGAGCAGATACGCCCCAAACCCCGCCGGGATCAGCAAAAGCGTCAGCCCCCAAAGCCACGTTTTGCGGTCGCGCCCGCGTGATTCGAGCAGCGCCGTGATCCACTCGAAGCACACCGGCACCAGCAGGATGATCCCGACCGAGCGTGTAAACGCCGCAAGGCAGCCCATTATACTTGCGGGCAGCCATTGTTTCTTTCGCATAAACAGCATGCAAAGCAGCGACAGCAGCACAAACGTCCCTTCGCTGAGCGGCGCGGTATAGAACAGCGCCGCGGGCAGGACCGCATAGAACTTGACCGCCCGCCGCGCGGTCGCCCGGTCGTAATCGAGCCGCGCAAGGC
>ODAI010575312.1_pt1 | contig 12309 bp, 12 predicted proteins | sample 1539321 | NCBI WGS metagenome assembly ODAI01 (sample SAMN02144231, study PRJEB22623) | gut metagenome | biome: sheep rumen | host: Ovis aries | place: New Zealand
ATATAGCACCTACCTTTCTGTACAGCTGATGCACGGGTCGATGGTGAGTACCAGCATCGGTACGTCAGCCAGGTCGCATCCGGCCAGAGTTTTAACCATTGCAGGAATGTTCATGTTGGTCGGTGTTCTGACACGCATCCTCTTCAGGAACTTGGAGCCGGCTCCTCTGGCGTAGTAGTAAGCCTCGCCTCTGGGCTGTTCCATTCTGGTGATGAACTCGGCGCCGTCAGGAACATTGCCCTTGACCGCTACTTCTACCGGACCGTCCGGAATCATGCTGACAGCCTTCTCGATCAGTTCGATGGACTGGAAGACCTCTCTGATTCTGACAACGCATCTGGCATAGCTGTCGCCGGCTTCCTCGACGCAGGGCTCGAATCCCAGCTTGTCATATACACCGTGATTGTTGGTCAGCCGCATATCCTGAGCGACGCCGGATGCTCTCGCCATCGGACCGACAGCGCACAGCTCGATCGCGTCTTCCTTGGACAGGTAACCGATGCCGACCAGTCTGTTCTTGACGGACATATCGTTCATGAATACGTCAGTCAGTTCTTTTGTCTCTTTCTTGATACCGTTCAGGACCTGAACCATTTCCTTCAGGTTCTCATCGCTGATATCTTTTCTCATTCCGCCGACCTTGCAGATGGAGAATACGACTCTGCCGCCGGTATTCTTCTCGAACAGGTCCAGTACGGACTCTCTGATCCTCCAGCAGTGATTGAAGAGGGACTCGAATCCGAATCCGTCTGCCAGCAGACCCAGCCAAAGCAGATGGCTGTGGATCCTGCCCAGCTCATGCAGGATGGTTCTCAGATATTCCGCTCTTTCGGGAATCTCAACATTCATTACGCCCTCGATCGCCGCGCAGGCGCCCCAGCCGTGGCCGAAGCTGCAGATACCGCAGATACGCTCGATGACATAAACCATCTGATTATAATCTTTCTTCTCACAGAGCTTTTCCAGGCCTCTATGGATGTATCCGATAGAAGGGATCGCTTCTACGACTGTTTCATCCTCACAAACCAGATCAAGGTGGATTGGTTCAGGAAGCACCGGATGCTGTGGTCCGAAAGGAATGATCGTTCTTTTACCCATTTTATTACCTTCCTTTCTTTCTTACTTCTTTGGCTTCCATGGAGTCGGTTCAGCGACCTTGAAGAAGGTGCCGCCGTAATCCAGTTCGCTGTGATTGAATTTCACTCCGAACAGATCCTGGATCTCATTCTCATAGATGAATGCGGGCCAGTAGATCTTGGTGATGCTCTCGATCTCAGCATCGATCGGAATGTCGATCTTCAGGTTGAACAGCTGATGATCCTTGTCGAATGTGTAGATGATCTCGTAAGTCTCATCATCGAGGACCACGCCGCACATCTGTCCCAGTCTGTAGCCGCCGGCCTTCATGTCCGCAGCCCTGGAGTAGATCTGGGAAGCATCAACAGTTTCAAAGTTCTGTTCTACGTGTACATATTCCATTACTCTTCCCCTCCTTCTTCCGGTACTTCTGCGGCTTCAGCCTCAGTTTCCTCCACAGCGGGGGCCTCTACAGCCTTTGCAGGGAGCTCGCCTCTCAGCATGGCTTCACGCTTCTGCTGGAGAACGCCCAGACCCTTGACGACGCCATCGATGATGGCTTCCGGTCTGGCCGCGCAACCCGGTACATAACAGTCGACCGGGATCACGGAATCGACGCCGCCCAGGATGTTATAAGAATCTCTGAACACGCCGCCCGTGCACGCGCAGATACCGACGGCTACGACGACCTTCGGTTCCGGCATCTGATCGTAGATCTGCTTGACGACATTCTTGTTCTGCTCGTTGACGGAGCCGGTGACGAGAAATACGTCCGCGTGCTTGGGGTTACCGGTATTGATGATACCGAATCTTTCAACATCGTACATAGGGGTGAGACATGCCAGAACTTCGATGTCGCATCCGTTACAGCTCGAACCGTCATAATGTACGACCCAAGGTGACTTTGCAATATATGACATTCCTACACCTCCTTAAAACATGATCTGCAGTACGAAAACGTTAACTACGCCGAGGACGATAGCTACGATCCATGCGGACTTGAATGCGAACTGCCACTTCATTCTCGCGAAGGTGTTGTCGATGAACACTTCGAAGAAGTAAGCGACGATGCAGACCAGAGCGCCGATCACATAGCCCCAGGCTGTTCCGTTGCAGAAGAACAGGAAGATGAAGCCGAGGATGAAGATGTTCTCAAACCAGTGAGAGATCTCGATCCAGCCCATGGTCCTTCCGACAAACTCTGTAGTCAGACCTCTGACCAGTTCCTGGTGCGCGTGGTGCGACATGGACAGGTCAAAGGGGGATTTTCTGAACTTGATGGTCAGGATGTAAACGAATCCGATGAAGATGCCGACCATGGGCAGGAATGCCATGTTGTCAGCGGATACCAGATCATTTACTGTGAAGCTTCCGTGATACATATAGAATCCGATGGCTGTCAGCAGCATCATGGGTTCATATGCCATCATCTGCAGCAGTTCACGCTCCGCGCCCACCTGAGCATAGGGGGAGTTGGAGGAGTATGCCGCGACGATGAGGAAGACCGCGCCGATGGTCTCGGTGAAGATGACCAGCAGCAGGTCGCCGCCGCCGAAGAAGATCGCTCCGGCGCCGATCAAGAAGATCAGATACACGATGATATAGAAATCCTGGAATCTGGTCGGAGCCTGTTTCTCCTTCTCGAACAGCTTACGTACATCGTAGTAGGGCTGCAGGATCGGAGGTCCGACTCTGCGCTGCATTCTGGCGGACATCTTTCTGTCCAGACCTGCCAGAATACATCCGATGATCGGAGCCAGGACAAGGTATGCGATGATTGAGATGATTCTTACTACCATTATGCCATACCTCCTATCAGACTAACCAGCGTGGCAATAACGTATCCGATTCCGATGACGAGCATCGCGATGGAAAGGATGTCGCCGACCACATTCATTCTGTGCTCGCCGAAGATGCTCTCCATATGCCAGTTTCTCAGAGAGAATTCAACTTCTTTCTGCATGGAACCGTAATAGGTCCTGTTGTCTCCGGTGTTGACGCCGGCCAGGTAGATCGGGACCTGTTCTTTCTTGGACTTGCCGAAGAACATAGCGGCCAGAAGTACCAGAACAGCAAGCATGATGACCATGATCAGCATGTTGCTGGAGGACAGGATACCGGATGCCGCTCCGCCGAAGGCGCCTTCCAGATAGGGAACCAGCGCGTAGGTGGAGATCAGCGGGAAGCTGAGGCAGACGATAACTGTCAGTACAGTCAGCGTGATGTGAACGAAGATCTCAGACTTCCAGACATCGTGCTCGATGCTGGGTTCGTTTGCTACTACCGCGGACAGCTTGCCGAGCCACTTGACCCAGTAGAAAGCGGTTACCGCGCTGCCGAAGCAGATGATGCCGACCAGCAGGAAGTTGCCGGAGTCGACGAAGGATGTCATCGTTGCCCACTTGGAGATCAGCATTCCGAAGGGAGCCAGGAACATGCCCGCGATACCGATGATCATGCACATTGCAAGTCTCGGCATTCTGACGAACAGGCCGTCCATGTCTTCGATCATTCTGCTTCCGATGTGGTGCTCAGCTGTACCTACGCACAGGAACAGGAGAGACTTGGTGATGGCGTGGAAGATGATCAGCATGATGCCCGCCCATACTGCTTCCGCTGTGCCGACGCCGCCGCAGGCGACGATCAGGCCCAGGTTGGCGATCGTAGAGTAAGCCAGAACTCTCTTGGCATTGTTCTGTGAGATCGCCGCGCAGGACGCGAACAGGAATGTGATGCCTCCGACCATCATGACCATGATTCCGGCGAAGTTGGAGATACCAAGTACCGGAGCCAGCTTGATGATCAAGAAGACGCCGGCCTTGACCATGGTCGAGGAGTGCAGTAACGCGGATGTCGGCGTCGGAGCGACCATAGCTCCGAGCAGCCAGCTATTGAACGGCATCTGCGCAGCCTTTGTGATACCGGCGAAAGCGAAGAACGCAGCCGGGATAGCGACCAGATCGCCGTAGATTGTTCCGTAGGTCAGCATTGTGCTGAGTTCGACTGTCTGGAAGACGATGCCGAGGATGATGATACCTACGACAAAGCCAAGTCCTCCAAGCAGGTTCATGATCAGCGCTCTGAAAGAGTTGTTGATCGCTTCTTCGGTTCTGGTGTATCCAATGAGCCAGAAGGACGAAAGTGAAGTGATCTCCCAGAAGAAGTACATCCAGATCATGTTGTTGGATGTGACCAGTCCTACCATCGCTCCCAGGAACAGGAACATAACGAAGAAGAACCAAGGTCTTCTGTCCTTCTCACCTTCATGGTGATGCTGAAAATCTTTCATGTAGCCCAGTGCGTATACGCAGATCAGGCTGCCGATGATACCAATGATAAGGATCATGATGACCGAAAGCTTGTCGACGTACATGTTGTACTGTACTTCGATCCCATGACCATGCTTCATTTCGAACCAGATCATCAGTGGTGTCTGGACGATTGCCAGCAGTGAGGCCAGGTATTTCTTGTGCTTGATACCTGTGATGATGATATAGATCGCAAGCCCTGCTTCGACCGCCATCATCACATAGCCAATGATTTCTCCATCAAATGTGAAGAATTCACCGCTGGAGCGGATAAACTGGAAGGCTGCCACGATCGATCCTGCTGCGATCACTGCGGTCGCAACATACACGATCATGTCTCTTGCCTTGTCATTTTTAGCCGCCAACAGAATGAAGGCAATTATCATCGGGAAAAAAATAAGGAATAGTATTGTGCCCATTTAATCCTCCTAATAATAATATAGCTTTACTGAAAAATATCTTTTCAGTCTACTATTATACTCGTTCCCCCACGGTAGAATCAAGTACGAAAGAAAATACAATCCCCTTTCCGGGGATATAAAGCAAACAAATACGCAACAAAATAAGAGCCGGCGCAAAGGCTGGCTCTTACTTTGTTCTGTTATTGTTTCCTGAACGCTTTTTATTGGTCTGTCTGAGCCGGTGCTGCGGCTGCCTCCTCCTCTGCGATCATCTCTTCCAGTTCCTTATTGTGCTTGGCAGAGATCGCGTCACAGCTCTTCTTGAAGGCTGCTCTGCATTCTTCGACCGAAGGTTCGATCTTCTTCGAGAGCAGATAGAGGATGATGCAGGCGATCGCACAGACGATCGTCATTGCCCACAGAACGACCCGGATGATCCCGACGATGGTATCGACGTTCATCGCCTCCAGGATACCGTCAAAGTAATCGCCGGATTCCCAGGCGTCCTCGGTTCCCCAGCCCTCATACCAGGGCTCGAAGATCAGGGCGAAAACGTTCATGACCGTGACGATCAGAAGCAGGAAGGAGATCCTGCGGGTATCGCCGACCGCCAGCCCGGTCTTCGGGTTGTTCACGAAACTCTCCGGATCCTTCTTCGAAAGGCCTCCGTACATCCGTCTCCAGATGAAGTAGAGGACCGGTCCGGTCAGGATACCGACCATACCGCCGGCATAGTAGTCGGAACCGTTGACGAAGAAGGCAAAAATCGCGACGATGATCGGAACGATACAGATCACCTTGAGCAGGCCGTCTCCGCCCGGGATCCGGAAGCTGTACTCTTCCTTGGGGATCCTCTTTCTCAGGATCAGCTCCGAGATATAGACCATCACGTAGGATGACAGCAACAGGGCTACATCCAGTACGATGATGAAGCCGAACGGGAACATGCAGAAGATCAGGTTGAAGATACCCACGGACAGGACTGCCACGTAGGGTACGCCGAACTTCTTGTCGACCTTTACCATGACCTTGGGGGTCAGATTGTCATCCGCCAGAGCGAAGAAGCCCCTGGATCCGGACGCGATATAGGTATTGTAGATCGAACACTGGGCCAGGATGGCGACTATAACAAATATGATACCCCAGATGGGTCCCCAGAAATGAGATACGACATCCGCATATCCGACGGTGCCGGGCTCCGTACCCCAGTTGTCCCACTGGCCAAGAGAGCCAAGACCAGCCGTCGTCGGCAGGATGTAGACCGCCATGATGAGCGGGATGGTGATCAGGGTCCCCTTGGGGATGACCTGAGGATTGGATACCTCTCCTGCGATGGTGGACATGGATTCATATCCGGAGTACATCCACATGCCGATGGAGATACCTCCGGCGATGTAGAAGAACCAGTCGCTGATGCCTTCCGCCGGTTCCGGTGTCATCTGGAAGGACACGGTTTCCGCTGTAGTCGCGTCTCCGCCCCAGTTCAGGAATCCGCAGAGGGCTACGACGCCGAAGGCGACCATAACGAAGATCGACAGGGCCGTGCTGACCCAGCCGACATCCTTGACGCCCCGGATATTGATCAGGGTGAATACAGCGATCATACAGAATTTCAACGCGAATTCTCCTCCGATACCCATATCCCAGACGGTCGCTGCGTAGCCGCCGGCGAGGATAACGTAGGAAGTGTTGTCGATGTAGATGGAGATCGTTCTCCACCAACCTGCCTGGAATCCCCAGAATTCACCCAGGGCTTCCTGCACCCACTTGTAATAGCCGCCTTCCTGCGGCCGGACTGAACCGAGCTCGGACGCAACCAGTCCGAACGGGAGTCCCCATACAAACGGGAGTACGCACAGCATGATGATGGTAAGACCCGGACCGCACTCCGGGATCATTTCCTCGATACCATAACATCCTGCTGCGACCAGGCAAAAGATCATAAATACCACAGTGGATACCCGGATCTCATGCTTTTTCAAGCCGTGTTCACCGGTCGCGGCCACTGCTGTCTGTGCCTGACTCATAACTTTCCTCCTCCAATAATTAACGATAATAACGAGTAAAAAATGAGGATAAATATAATCCTATAATAGATTATATCACTGACAAATATGCTTTCAAGACATTTTTCAGACTATTTTGTCCTTTTGGCAGTACAAAAAAGCGGCCTTGAAAGACCGCGTCATTTTTGCATTTTCGACGGTGTTCACTGATGGATATACCACCAGATGATCCCGATAATACCGGCAGCCGCCATGAGGGGAAACAGGATCGCCGCGAACCGTTCCTGCCGGACCTCCTGCCTGGTCGGCTCCCTGTAGGCCGGGGCCGCATTGTCATCATAGGGAACGCTCCGGTCATATACATACTTCGCGTTCGCAGTCACATCCAGCCCCTCCCAGCCAAGATCCCCGTCTTTCACGACAGGTCTGATAAAGATCTGCTCGTTCATCAGGGGGATGAACTGAGGTCCCCGCAGCCGGTGACTGTCAAAGAGACGGACCGTTCCGTCACTGAATTCCAGCCTCAGCGATCTGGCGTTGAGCGGGCTTGCCGCTGTGATCCTCGGATTCTGTTCTGCTTCTGCCATATAGTATGTACCTTCCTCGAAAAAGCAGGGAAGCCGTCAGGCTCCCCTGCTCCATAGTCAATTATTCATCGATCATTAACTGATGTGGTCAACTGAGATGACCTGCTTATTTGTTGATCGGCGGGAAGGCCTCTTCGAAGGTCTTCTCATCCCCGTGCAGCGTAGCGATATGGCCGACCTTGCCCCGCTTGTTCTGAATCTGATAGACCAGCATCGGGATGACGATGGCTGCTGTCGCGATACAGAAGATCACGATACCGCCGCCGGTGTCGCCGACCGCCAGATCGGACTCGCCATAAAGGGCTTCCATCTTGGCGACATATGCCTTCTCGACCGGTGTCGCGAAGGCCAGCATGATCAGGCAGATGATCTGGCTGACCAGAGCGAACCAGGGGATCCAGGCCATGCCGGGCTTGACACGGGCCTTCAGGATCTTATCCGGCTCATAACCGTTTCTCTTAAGCCGTACACGGAACCGCTTCTGGGAAGCGATGATTCCGACCCAGGCCAGTGTACCGGTGAATCCGGACATGCACAGCAGGGAGCCGTACAGGTCGGCCAGAGCTCCGGTAACTTCGGAGATCAGACCTACGATCAGGACGACCCACATGAAGCCCATGGTGAAGATGACCGCGTTTCTCGGCGCCTGATTCTTGGACAGGTGGCTCAGGAACTTGGGTGCCAGACCCTCGGTGGACAGACCGTACATAGCACGGACTGTTCCGTAGAATCCGGTGTTGCCGCAGGAGAAGGCGGCGACCATGACGATGGCTGCGAAGATATAGAAGAACGGTGTTAATCCGTAGTCTCTCGCAACCTCCGCGAATACTGGTGTGCTGTCGTCCGCCAGCGCTGTCGGATAGATCAGCAGGACCAGCAGGATCGGTGCCAGGTACAGAGCCACGATACGATAGGTAACGCTTCTGCATGCCTTCGGTACCGCGACTTCCGGGTTCTTGGACTCGGCTGCTGCCAGACCGACGATCTCGGTACCCTGCATGGTGACCAGTACGACGACCATCATTACGGTGATGATCAGGATACCGTGCGGGAACCAGTTCTGGAATACACTCATCTCAGCCGGGAAGTTGATGCCAACGCCCTTGAATCCTTCAGTGATGTTGTAAGCGGCCAGATCACCCTGCGGGCTGCCCCAGAAGCCGACCCAGATGCCCAGGCCGACCAGGATAAACAGAATAATGATAATTACTTTGGTGATGGCAAGACCGGACTCGATCTTCGCGAAGATATCTACCGCCGCGCAGTTGATGATGGTCAGTGCCAGCATGGTGCCTATCGCGAATGCCAGATAGGCTATGGTACTTGTGATACCGGTGATTGCCTGCAGCGCCGCCGATACAGCGATCGCTTCGGACGGTACATAGCAGACCCAGTTGAACCAGAATGCCCAGCCGAAACCGGTGGATACCGTCGGCCCAAGGAATTCGTTCGTGTAAGCAATAAACGATCCGGAACGAGGCAGGTTGACCAGCAGTTCCGCGTAGGAGATCATCAGACCAAAAACGATGACACCTACCAGCAGGAATGCCCAGAATACCGCAGGACCCATAACTTCGATGGTCCAGCCTACGCCCAGGAAGTAGCAGGATCCGATAACGCCGCCCAGGCCGATGAATGCGACCTGCCATTCGGCGATGCCTCGCTTTAGATCCTGTGAACCTTCTTCGGTAGCAGCGACTACCTTCTTCTCTTCGTCCATAGATTCCTCCTAAAAGCTTGTAAAGATAATAGCGAATAAATAATGCATGATGAATAATTTTTCAGACAATTAATTATATTCATTCATTCGGAAATCGTCAATAAATCAATGTGCTGTTTTGCCTTACAATCTTGTTATCTCAAAAAAGCAAAGCCTTGAGCAGACTCAGTACGACGATCACTCCCAGGATTCCTCCGCCAAAGGCAAGACTGTTGGCAAAAGAGTTTCGGCGGATCCGCATGAAGCCGAATCCCAAAGCGGCGATCACCACGGCTCCTACCCATTTCATCACAGTGGGATCGCCCGCGATCCCGTCAAAAAAATCTCCCATTTTCTCAAGTCTCCTGTATATTTATGCTACAGTTCCCTTCTTCCTTCCATCGCCTTCAGAAGAGTCACCTCATCGGCGTACTCCAGATCCCCGCCTACAGGGATGCCGTGAGCGATCCTGGTCACGCGGATCCCGCTGGGTTTGATCAGCCGGGCGATGTACATGGCCGTCGCTTCTCCCTCGATCGTAGGATTGGTCGCGATGATCAGCTCCTGGACCTGGGCGTCGGACAGCCGCTCGATCAGGCTCTTCAGGTTGATGTCCTCCGGCCCGATCCCGTCCATAGGCGAGATGGCCCCGTGCAGCACGTGGTAAAGGCCCTTGAATTCCCGGATCTTCTCCATGGCGATGACGTCCTTGGGGCTCTCCACGACGCAGATCACGCTCCGGTCCCTGCTCTCGTCCCGACAGATGCTGCAGGGGTCCTCATCGGTCAGGTTCCCGCAGACACTGCAGTACTTCATCGTCTGCTTGGCGTCCCGGATAGCGTCGGCAAGGCCAAAGGCTTCCCGGTCATCCATGGACAGTATGTGGAACGCCAGGCGCTGCGCCGTCTTGCCGCCGATCCCCGGCAGTCTGGACAGCTCTCCGATCAGCCGGTTCAGCGGTTTCGCGTAATACTTCATCTAACTGGCCTCCCGTCCTCCGGTCTACAGTCCCGGGATGCCCAGGCCGGACGTGAACTTGCTCATCTCCGCCTGAGAGATCTCCTCCATCTGGCGCAGGGCCTCATTGACCGCGGCGATCACCAGATCCTGCAGCATTTCCACATCATCCGGGTCGCAGACTTCCGGCTTGATCTGCAGATCAGTGATCTCCTTCTTGCCGCTGACCGTAACGGTGACCGCGCCGCCGCCCGCTGTCGCGGTAGCTTCCATCTCGTCGATCTCCGCCTGGACCTTATCCATCTCTCTCTGCATGGCCTGCATCTGCGCCATCTGCTGCTGCATGTTGCCGGCGCCGCCGCCCTGCTTCTTCGGCTTCTTTCCTGCTCTCATTCCTTTTCCCATAATATTTCCTCCTGTCTGTATAATTCAAGTCTCTATTCTATTCCTACTTTGATACCAAGAACGTCCGAGGCTCTGGCCGCCGCTTCCTCAACGGAGATCTCGCCGCTGCCATCCTCGTCTCTGACGATCCGCATGATCCTTCGCTTCCCGGTCCGCGCTTCCATCAGGTCCTCCAGAAGAGCCCTGCTTCTCTCCGCGTGCCGCCGTATCATCTCGCTCCTGACCGTCACGGTGAAGGTCCCTTCATCCACAGCGGTCAGCATGCTGTTGCTTCGGATCAGATAAATGCTTCCCTGCTCATGCTCTCCGTCGGCAAAGACCTCGTCCCAGAGAGTGACCAGATCCCGGTCTTCCCCGGCCGGTTCCATCTCTGCGGGCGCCTCCTCCGACGAAGGCACAGTCGGCGTTGCCTCTTCCTGCCCGTCCAAAGGCTGGGCAGGCCCTTCTGTATTACTGGGCCTTGCTGCCTCGATCAGGGCGTCCAGAGAATCAAGGGATGCTCCCGCATCGTCCGGATCCTCAGGGGAAGGCTCCGCTTTCGGGGAAGGCGCGGTTTCAGGGGACGGCACAGCCTTTGCCCGTTCCGCGGGCCTTGCCGCAGGTCTTGCCGGCGGCCGGCTGACCGGACGGTCCCCGCCTCTTGCCGGCAGCGTTCCTCCGCCCTGACACAGGCGGACGATGCAGACCTCCAGCAGGATCCTGGGCTGGCTGGACCACCGGGCCGCGTCAGCCGTCTTCGACAGCTCCATGATCCCCCGGTTGATGTCCTCCAGCTCCATCACGGCGCTCTGGTCCCGGATCCGGTCGATGTTCTCGACCGACAGATTGATGACTGCCTGAGGATCCCGGATGAATTTGGTCATCAGCAGATTCCGGTAATGACCGATCCAGTCGCGGATCAGCTGACGGACATCCTTGCCGTCCGCCAGGACTTCCGCCAGATATTCGATGGCCTCGGCTGTTTTTCGCTTGGACACAAGATCCGTCAGCCGGGCGAAGACTTCCTCACCGGACGCTCCCAGAAAATCCAGTACCTGAGGGGCATCTACCGTACGGTCCCCTCCGGAGATGCACTGGTCCAGGATGCTGAGCCCGTCCCGGACGGACCCGTCGGCGTTGCCCGCGATGATCCGAAGGGCCGAATCGGTGACATCGATGCCGATATCACTGCAGATCCTTCTCATCCCCTCGATCAGGACCATCTCCGGCACCCGCTTGAAATCCAGGCGCAGGCACCGGGAAAGAATGGTGGCCGGCAGCTTCCTGGGCTCCGTGGTCGCCAGTATGAAAGTAACATATTCCGGCGGTTCCTCCAGAGTCTTGAGGAGGGCGTTGAAAGCCTCCGTCGAAAGCATGTGGACTTCGTCGATGATGTAGACCTTGTTCCTTCCTGTCGCGGGGGGATAATTGACACTGTCCCTCAGCTGGCGGATATCATCGATGCCCCTGTTGGACGCGGCGTCGATCTCAATCACATCCAGAAAGGTCCCGTTCTTGATTGCCTGGCAGGCCTCGCAGACCCCGCAGGGACGCTCGCCCTCCGAAAGGCAGTTCAGTCCCTTGGCCAGCAGCCTGGCGGTGGTCGTCTTGCCGGTCCCCCTGGTCCCGCAGAACAGGTAGGCGTGGCTGGTCGTGCCGGAAGCGATCTGGTTTTTCAGGATTCGGATAATGTGTTCCTGGCCGAGAAGCTGTTCGAATACTTCCGGCCGGTACGCACGGTACAGCGCTGTATACATAGATTCATCTCTTCTCTGTTATAAAATCGAAATTGCCCTTTGAAAGCTCCGCACGGCTAGGAGAAGGCTGATCTGCGGCACATAAGAGCTTCCGCTTATTGCTGCTTCCTTCCGGACCTGACAAGGTTCACGG
>ODAI011597020.1_pt1 | contig 12309 bp, 10 predicted proteins | sample 1539321 | NCBI WGS metagenome assembly ODAI01 (sample SAMN02144231, study PRJEB22623) | gut metagenome | biome: sheep rumen | host: Ovis aries | place: New Zealand
ATCCGCTTAAATCTATCTTTACCATAATGCATTATTTTTTTCTATCCGTACAAATATACGATTAGTTTCCCGTATTCTTACAGGAAATCACCGCGTTTTTTTTCTGCGGCGGATTCAGAATGCCACCGTCAGGCCGTCATAGGCAGGCTGGAGGGAGAAGGAGAGGCCTGCAAGTTCTTCGGCAAGTGCGGCGTGGCGGGGGAGCATGTGGGACAGATGCGTGAGGTAGCTGCGTCGCGCGCCGACCCGGCGGCAGACCTCGACAGCCTCTTCCAGGGCGTAATGGGAGATGTGGTGCCCTCGTTTGACGGTGTTCAGGACGAAGATCTCCAGCCCTTTCAGTTTGTCGAACTCCGTTTCGGGGATATAGTTTGCATCGGTCACATAGGCGCAGTCGCCGAAACGGAAGCCCAGGACGGGCAGTTTGTAGTGCATGGCCCGGATGGGGGTCACGGGGATGCCGTCGATTTCGAAAGGAAGGCTGTTGATCAGGTGGACGTCCATCTCCGGCGCACCGGGATAGGGTTTCTCGGCGAACACATAATAATACTCTTTCTTGAGCGATTCCAGGACGTGCGCTTCGCAGTAGATGGGGAAGGACCGCTTTTCCAGATAGTTGAACGAACGCACATCGTCGAGGCCGCCGGTGTGGTCCTTGTGATTGTGGGTCAGGAGAATGGCGTCGAGATGGCTGATCTTCTCGCGGAGCATCTGCTGCCGGAAGTCGGGACCTGCGTCGATGAGGAAGGTCTTGCCTTCATAGCGGATCAGCGCCGAGCAGCGCAGGCGCTTGTCGCGCGGATCCTCCGAGGTACAGACTTCGCAGTCGCAACCGATCATCGGAATCCCCTGCGACGTCCCCGTTCCCAAAAATGTTATGCTGTTCATATCAGATGAGCCTGCTGTTTGCCTCCTGTATCCGGGTATATGTCTTTCAGACCGTCTCGCTCCGCTCGACCCCTCCCACCGCCAAGGCGGCGGGCCCCTCCCTCTAATAGCCGAGGGTGGCTAAGGTCTTCAAGACATATACCCGGATACATACGGCAAAGATATTGGCATTAGATTATTATTTCAACGATTTTCCCGATCAGATTCTTGTCATAGGGCCGCTCGATGCGGAGATAGTTGTCCGTATAGCCGAACATCTTGCCGCCTTTCATCGTGCTCTCGAAGAGGACTTTGGCCCGACGGCCGGCGTTGGCGGCCGTGAAGTCGGCATGCAGCCGGTCGGAGAGCGCCTCCAGGCGCTGGACCCGCGCCGTCTTGACGCTTTCCTGGACCTGGTCCGGCCGTTCCGCAGCCGGGGTTCCGGCCCGTCGGGAATAGGGGAAGATATGCAGGAAAGCCGGACGCACCCGCTCGAGCAGCCGGTATGTCTCCTCGAAATCCGCTTCCGTCTCGCCCGGGAATCCCACGATCACGTCGATGCCGAAGAATACGCGGGTGTAACGCTCCTCGGGCGTCTCCAGGATATCGCGGATGAGCGCAATCTTCTCCTCGAACTGCCGGGCCGTGTAGCGGCGGTGCATCGCCTTGAGCGTGCGGTCGCAGCCCGACTGGATGGGAATGTGGAAATGGGGGAGGAATTTCGTCCCTGTCGCAATCCAGCGCAGGATCTCTTCCGTGAGCAGGTTCGGTTCGATGGAAGAGATGCGGTAGCGTTCGATGCCCGGGACGGCTTCGAGTGCCTGGAGCAGCGCGAGGAAACGCTCGCCGCTCGTCTTGCCGAAGTCGCCGGTATTGACGCCCGTGAGCACTACTTCCAGGATCCCCTCGGCGGCAATCTCCCGGGCCTGGGCCACGAGTTCGGCAATCGGGATATTGCGGCTGTGGCCGCGCGCCAGCGGCACGGTGCAGTAGCTGCAGTGATAGTCGCAGCCATCCTGCACTTTCAGAAAAGAACGGGTCCGCTCGCCCGAGGAATAAGCCGGGAAAAAAGACGCCACATCCTCGATCTGGCAGGAATAGCCGTGCTTGCCCCGGTCGGCGGCCAGGGTGAGGCGGACCAGGTCGTTTTTGCTTTCGGCGCCCACCACCAGGTCCACGCCCTCGATGGCGAGGATCTCCTCCGGCTTGAGCTGCGCATAGCAGCCGGTCACGGCAATCGTCGCATCGGGTGCCGTCTTGTGCAGGCGGCGGATCAGGTTGCGGCATTTCTTGTCGGCATGCTCGGTCACGGAGCAGGTGTTGATGACCACGATGTCCACGTCCGCCCCGGGGCGTACCTCTTCGTAACCCGCAGCGGCGAACGCACGGGCGAAGGTCGAAGTCTCGGCAAAGTTGAGCTTGCAGCCCAAAGTGATGAAGGCAGCTTTCCTACTCATAGACGACGGTGACAGAGGAACTTTCGACCATCCCGTCGAGCGGCGGATTGAATTTGGTGACCGTCAGCTCGGCGTAGGAGATCTTCGGGAAACAGTCGGTCAGGCGGTTCAGGATGCGGCCCGCCAGGTGCTCCAGCAGTTTGGCCGGCACGGCCATCTCTTCCCGGATGACTCCGTAGATGGCGCTGTAGTCGATGGCGTTGGCCAGGTCGTCGGTCCGGATGGCCGCCCGCATGTCGTAGTCGTAGGCCAGGTCCACGCGGAACCAGTTCCCGTCGCGCTGTTCGCTTTCGAGGCAACCGTGATAGCCCCGGAATTGCATATTGTTGAGTCTTACCATAATTTCATTTTGCTAACAGGACAAAGACGCAGGGGCGTTTGCCGATGGCGAAGCCCCGGGACACTTCCTGGCGCCAGGCGGCGACGCTGCGGGTGCGGATCAGCTGCGCAGGGCAGGTGATTTCGGCGGCGATGCACAGCCGGGTATCGGGGTGGCAGGTGGCGATCAGGTCGGCCAGCAGCGAATCGTTGCGATAGGGCGTCTCGATGATGATCTGCGACTGGCTGAGCCGCGCCGAAGTCTTTTCCAGCGCCGCGATCGCTTCGCGGCGGGCCGGTGCCTTGACCGGCAGATAGCCGGTGAAGGCGAAGCACTGGCCGTTGAGGCCGGAGGCCATCAGGGCCAGCATCAGCGAGGACGGGCCGACTTGCGGCACGACCTCGACGCCGCGCCCATGCGCCAGCGCGACCAGCTGGGCGCCCGGGTCGGCGACGGCCGGCAGGCCGGCTTCCGAGATCAGCCCGGCATCTTCCGTGCCCAGCCGCAGGGCGTAGGCCTCGATCTGTTCGCGGGAAGTATGCTCGTTGATTTCCAGCAGTTCCAGATCTTCTACATGTCCCTTCCAGCCGGCCGCCGAGAGGAAGCGGCGCGCGGTGCGCAGTTCCTCCACGAACCAGAGCCGGATAGTGGGTATCAGGTCCAGGACAGGCGCGGGGAGCACCTTATTCGGGGGGTAGTCGCCGAGCGGGGTCGGAATCAGGAATAGTCTGCCGTTCATCATCTTTTTTGATATGGAAAATCTTTCGCCACAGGTCGCCGATCGTATTGAAATCTTCTTGATAGACGATACCGGCGCCGTTGCGCTGGCTCATGTCCAGGTAGTTGCTGTACTGGTCGGCCGAGTGCGAGAAGAGCGTCAGCCGGAGCTGGCCCTTGCGGTTGAGTTTGATTTCGATGTCCAGGTCGCCGACGATGTCGCTGGTGGCCGAGGACAGGTACTGCCGGTTGCCGATGTTGCCGTTGATGCTCACGCGGTTGTTGAACAGCTGCGTGGAGACGGCCACGTCGAAGATGTCGCGTCCGGTCTCCGTCGGCTGGTAGTTGAAGCCCAGGTCGATCGGGATGTCCAGCTGCCGGAAGATGTTGTTGAGCTGGCTGGACATCATTTCGGAGGCGTTGGAGTACAGGAGCGTGGTATTGTTGACGATGCCGGATTGCTCGTCGGGGACGAAGCCGCCCGAAATCAGCAGCGCCAGCGCCTGCTTCATCCGCTTGTCCTCGGTGTTGAGCGCACTCTGGACGCGGCTCTGCGTGGTGGGGTCCAGGTCGGGAATGTCGATCGTGAACTTGATCTCGGGGTTGGCCAGTTTGCCGCTCAGTCCGATGCCGCAATCGACTGTGCGTCGGGTGCTGACGGCCGTCGAGTCGGCCATCAGCGGGCTGATCGAGGCTTTGGTCCGGTAGGTCGCGGTCATGTCGAGGTCGGATTGCATCACGTCGCCGCCGAAGGAGATCGTGCCGCCTGGATTGATGGAAAAGTCGCGGGTGGTGAAGCCCAGCATCCCGAAGTGATAGCTGCCGCTGTCCACCTGGTAGTCGCCTTTGATGTCGAAGACGTCGCGCTCGACCGTGATGCCGATCTGTCCGTTGCCACGGGCCTTGAGGATGTCGCCGGTGTTCTTGTCGATCTCGAGCTGGATTTCGGCGTCGGGCGTGGCATTGAGTCGCAGATTGACATTGACGTCGGTTCCCCTGCTGCTTTTCTGTCCCTTGACCAGCTGCCGGGCGATCAGCAGCGAGTCGTACAGACCGATCTTCTTCTCTTCCTGGTTGATGAAGGTCAGCAGCGACTTGCCGCTTTGGGCCGACTTGCCCAACGGGATGTGGATGACCGTATAGCGCTGGGGCGTAATGTTCAGGCCGAGCCGGACCTGGTTGAGCGTACCGGCGACCCGGATGTTGCCGTCGGCGAAGGCTTTTCCGTAGAAGGAATCGTTGTCCCGGCTGGTGGTGTTCAGCACCAGGTTGTTGTTCAGGTCGATGCGGATGTTGAGCCGGATGTCCTTGAAGTGGTCGTAGGGGATGCCGCCCGAGAGTTTGCCTGTCCGCCCGTAGATGTCCTTCAGGCTTACGTCATCGAAAGTCACACCCTTTTCACCCACCGTGAAAGGCCCGTTGGCCGTATAATCAACCTGCGTGAAGTCGAGCCTGAACTTGAAATCGTTGAAGCGGGTCCCTTCGCTGCGGATGGCCAGTTTGTCGAGCGGGCCGTCGGCGGTGATCCGTCCGGAGATGGTTCCGCCCATGTCGGAAAACAGACTGGCCAGAATGGGCTCCACCATCGCGATCTGGAGTTTGTCGAGTTCCACGTCCAGGGCGGCCTGTTTGTCGGAGGGCTTCAGGGAGGCGGTCGCGCGGAGCGGATGCCGGCCGTCAAGCGTATTGTTTACCAGGAAATTGAAACGCTTGTTCGCGTCGTCCCAGCGGCTTTCGAGCCGCAGGTCGCCCACGTCGATGCCGGAAGCGGAGACCTGGTGGGCGCCCAGGTCGAAGAGGATTCCCTTTTCCGGCCCCAACAGCGCGAAGGCTTCTCCCTGTCCGGTGAGCAGGCCCTGCAGGTTGAGCGGGGTGGAGAGGAAGGCGTTGGCCATTCCCAGGTCGAAATCGTTGAGCCGGACGCGGACCGTGTCGGTCAGCTGCGGACTGATGACGCCGTCGGCCGTCAGGCTCTGCTCGCCGCTCACCAGGGCGAAATCTTCGATCCGGATATCTTTTTCCTTGTAGAAGATCGTGGCGGGATTGATCTCCCATTCACGGTCGGCGACGGCCAGGGTGGAGGGGAGGATGTCGGCACGGACGAAGTAGCCGTCGGTCTCCGGATTGAGGAAGGAAGCCAGTACGTGCAGCTGCGCCCGGTTGCCCGATCCGTCCTCATTGTGGAAGCCTGCCCGCATGTCAATCTGCGTGCTGTCGGCCAAGGCGTCGAAAGTCAGGTTTTCGGCCACCAGGCCGCCGGACTTGAACTGGTCGGCGTCGATGTCGGCGATCAGGTTCTCGCCTTCGGTGGAGATCTGGCCCTGGAGGTTGCGGATGATGTTGTTGCCGTAGGCAGCCAGTTCGGAGAAGACGGTCGCCTGCAGTTCGTCTCCCAGCAGGTTCATGTTGACGAAGCTTTCCCGGGCGAGGAATACTTCCGGCGCGAAGAAGTCGAGCAGCGGCTTGAGTTCCAGGGTCCGGAGCTGGAGCGAACCGGCGTCGTCGGGATGGAGCTGCTTCTCGGCACGGGCCTTTTCTCTGCCCAGCAGCGGCGAAAGATGATCATCCCGGATGAGCCGGACGGCCCGGTCCACAAAGTCGGAGACAAAGACGTTTCCTTCGTAATTCACCCGGATGATGTCCGAGTCGAGGGTGACGCCGTAGCGCTGGTCGTCCTGTGTGGAGGACAGGGACAGGTCGCCGATGTCGAAGACCTGCTCTCCGAGGCTGGCCTGCAAGCCGCGGATGTCGGCCCGGCCGAGGAAAGCGCCTTGTGCGGTCTGCGTAATGTCGGCGTCGAGCACCAGGCTCATTGCCGTGCTGTCGCGTTTGTCAAAAAACAGGGCGTCGAGGTCGGCATGGTCGAGGCTCAGGTCGATGCGGTAGCGGCTGTCGGTCCCTTTCCCGCCGAGTTCAATGTCTCCGTGGGCCACCAGCTGGAAATTGGGGTCGCTGCTCATGACGTCGGCTTGCAGCATCCCGTCCTGCAGGGTGGCGGAAGCGATGATGTCGTGGTAGTCGTAGCCCTTGAAATTGAGCTGGTCGATCTGGAGCGGTACGACGGTGGCGGAGAGTCCCTTTTTGGAGGAGGAGAAAGTCAGGTCGGTCTGGCAGGTGAGGGCGCCGAGGGTTTTGTTGCCAAGGATGCGGCCCAGCTGGAGGGATTCTGTGGAGAGCTGGCCGTCGGCGCGGAAGCCGCCCAGCAGCCCCAGGTCTGCGTCGAAGCGGGCTTCGCCCAGCGGGCCGGCCGCGAGGCTGCCCTGGGCTTTCAGGTCGGAGAGGCTGCCTTCTGCCTTGGCTGTCAGGGAGATGGTCTGCCCCGGTGCGTATTTGGAGACCGAGGCTTTCTTGAAGCTGGGCTGCAGGCCGGCCAGGATTGTGGCCAGGTCGTCGGTGCGGGTGGTTCCGTTGAGGATTTCAGCCTGGATGCGGGTGTGCGGCAGGTCGGGCAGGCCGCGCAGGCGGAACTTCACGTCGAGGCGGGTCTGCTGCGAGGCGGATTCCACGTGCAGGCGGTCCGACTGGAGGTTGCTGACGCTTCCCCGGACCTGGCCGTCCAGCCACAGGGCGAGGCCGGGCAGCTTCTGGTTCAGGATCGATTCGAGGGTCTGCATGTCGAAGCGGGTGTCGTGCAGCGTGGCGTCGATATGCACCTGGTTGAGGAAGTCGGAAAATGCCGGAAAGCCGTCAAATCCCAGGCTTACATCCCCCCGGATGTCGGAGCGTCCGTCGCTGGCCTCCAGGCCGCGGACCTGGATGCCGGTGGAGTCCAGCGCAACGGCGGCGCTGAGCGATTCCAGGTTCAGGTTCCGGCTGTCGGCGCGCAGGGTCAGCTGGTCGATCCGGGCGGCGGCGGTCCCATCGTAGCGGATGTCGCGCACGCGCAGGTTGATGTCCTGCAGCTGCAGGCTGTCCAGCGAGAAATCGATATGCTTCAGGTCCAGCCGGCCGGCCTGGATGTTGTCCCAGGGCAGGCCGCCGGAAGGCTCGTCCTTCTTCGGTTTTTTCTGCAGCGGGGCGAGCAGCGCCGCCAGGTTGGTGGTGCTGTCGTTGATGTGCCGGATGGCGACGAAACCGTCTTCGATTCCGACCCGGCGGATGCGCGCTTCCTTGGAAAAGACCAGGGAGGTGGTCTTCACGCCCACGAGCACCTTGCCCAGGTGCGCCAGTGTGTCACCAGCTCCCTGGATGACATCGACATCCTTCAGGATCAGGTTGTTGGGGAGGGAAAGCATGACTTTTCCCACCCGGATGTCCCCGTCCAGCTCCTTCGACAGGACGTCCGTGACCTTCCCCACCAGCGCGGTCTGCACGGCCGGGATCTGCACGGCGACCACGGCAGCTGCCGGGATGACGAGCAGCAGGATCACCAGGATGCGGACGATTTTCTTCCAGGTCTTCATAGGGGGCGTTAAACTTACAAATATAGGAAATTATTGCTACTTTTGCGCAAATTTAAGTCTATGGCAGTCATTATCCTCGGAATCGAATCTTCCTGCGACGACACCTCGGCCGCCGTCCTGCGCGACGAATACCTCCTCTCCAACGTGATGGCCTCCCAGGAGGTCCACCGCCAGTATGGAGGTGTGATTCCCGAACTGGCTTCCCGGGCGCACCAGCAGAATATCCTGCCGGTCGTTTCGGAGGCGCTCCGCCGGGCCGAAGTGACGATGGACCAGGTCGATGCCATCGCCTTTACGCGCGGCCCCGGCCTGCTGGGCTCGCTGCTGGTGGGAACCTCGTTCACCAAGGGACTGGCTGTCGCCACGGGCAAGCCGATCATCGAAGTCAATCACCTGCAGGGACATATCCTTTCCCATTTCGTCAAGGTGGAGGGCCGCGACAACCGTTGCCCGCAGTTCCCCTTCCTCTGCCTGCTGGTCTCGGGCGGCCATACGCAGATCGTCCGGGTGGACGATCCGCTGCATTTCGAGATCCTGGGGCATACCATCGACGACGCCGTAGGCGAGGCCTTCGACAAATGCGCCAAGTTGATGGGCCTGGGCTATCCGGGCGGCCCGGTGGTGGACCGTCTGGCCAAGGAAGGCGATGAAAAACGCTTCCGTTTCGCCAAGCCCAACATCCCCGGCCTGGACTACAGTTTCAGCGGCATCAAGACGTCGATCCTCTATTTCCTGCGTGAGCAGGTCGCATCGGATCCCGACTTTGTGGAGAAGAACAAGGCGGACCTTTGCGCCTCGTTCCAGAAAGACCTGATCGACATCCTCCTGAAGAAACTCATCCTGGCTGCGAAGCAGACCGGCATCCGGCAGGTGGCCATCGCCGGCGGCGTGTCGGCCAACAGCGGCCTGCGCAGCCGCATCGAGGCGGAGGGCATCAAGCGCGGCTGGACCACGTTCCTGCCCGAACTGCGTTTCACGACCGACAACGCCGCGATGATCGCCATCACGGGCTACTATAAATACCAGGCCGGCCAGTTCGCCCCGCTGGACATCGCCCCGCTCTCCCGCGCCGCCGAATACGGCGACTGACCTGTCTGCGGGATGGGTTCCTCTTTGGGAACCGTCTCGCTACGCTCGACCCCTAAGCGGCATCAGCCGCTAGCGAAGGCCGTTTCACGGGCTAGTGTGTTAGCAGGCCGTAGCGATGGGGTTTGGGGCAGCGCCCCAGTATAATAGCCGAGGGTGGCTAAGGTTCCCAAAGAGGAACCCATCCCGCAGACGATGACATAAATTATCGACACTGAAATGAAAGAATTCGACATCGCATATCCCATACGGCATACGCCGTCGGAGACAGAACTCCGGCAGGCGGCGGGGCGCGCGCTGGGCGTCAGGCCCGAGCGCGTCGCCGCCGTGCGCATCGTCCGCCGTTCGCTGGACGCCCGCGGCGAAATCCTCTATCGCTACCGCGTCCAGGCCGCCGCGCCCGGCGAGACCCTGGAAGACTATATCCTGCCTCCGTACAAGGATGTCCGCGGTGCTGAACCGGTGATCGTGATCGGCGGCGGCCCGGCCGGGATGTTCGCTTCGCTCCGTCTGCTGATGGAAGGCCGCCGGCCGGTCATCCTGGAGCGGGGAAAGGACGTGCACGCCCGCAAGGCCGACATCGCCGCACTCAACCAGCAGCAGCGGGTCAACCCCGAATCGAACTATTGCTTCGGTGAAGGCGGCGCCGGCACATTCTCCGACGGGAAACTCTTCACCCGTTCCAGCAAGCGCGGCGACCTGCGCGAAGTGCTGCGGCAGCTGGTCGCGTTCGGCGCATCGGAAAGCATCCTGACCGATGCCCATCCGCACATCGGCAGCGACGCGCTGCCCCGTATCGTCGAGCGGATCCGCCAGTGCATCGTCGAGCATGGCGGCGAATATCATTTCGGAGAGAAAGTAAAGGGCCTCAGGCCTTTCAGTGACGGCCTGCATCGGGCGTGGCGTGTCAGCTGCGAAAGCGGCGCCAGCTACGAGGCCCGCGCCGTCATCCTGGCCACGGGCCATTCTTCCCGCGACATCTACCGCTATTTCGCTTCGCAGGGCTGGCCCCTGGAGTGCAAGGGATTCGCCCTGGGCGTACGGGCCGAACACCCCCAGTCGCTCATCAACCAGATCCAGTATCACGGCAAGTTCCAGCCCGGGATGCCCGCGGCCGAATATGCCCTCGTCGAGCAGGTGGAAGGCCGCGGCGTGTTCTCCTTCTGCATGTGCCCCGGCGGCATCCTTGTCCCGTCCGTGACAGCCCCCGGCGAAGTGGTGCTCAACGGCATGTCCAATTCGATGCGCAATTCGCCCTGGGCCAATGCCGGGATCGTCTGTTCCGTGGAGCCGGGCGACGTTCCCGACTTCGACCGCTACGGCGTTTTCGCCCTGCTGGAATTCCAGCACAGCGTGGAGCAGGCCATGTACGCCTTTACCGCTTCGCTCCGGGCCCCGGCCCAGCGGCTGGTGGATTTCTGTCGGAAAAAAGACTCGCAGGGCCTTCCGCGGAGCTCCTATCAGCCCGGTGCCGTCAATGCGCCGCTCTATGAGCTCCTGCCCGGTTTCGTCTATGAACGCCTCCGGGTGGCCTTTGCCGCCTTTGACCGGAAGATGAAGGGCTATTATACGAACGACGCCCTGGTGTTGGGCGTCGAATCGCGGACATCGTCTCCAGTGCGTATTCCGCGCGATCCGCAGACGATGTGCGTACCGGGCCTCGAAGGCCTGTATCCTTGCGGGGAAGGGGCGGGGTATGCCGGCGGCATCACTTCCAGCGCCCTGGACGGCATCCTAGTTGCCGCAGCCGCCGCCACACGATGAGCAGTCGTGCGTGCAGCCCTGGGCCGCGCGTTCGCCGTGGAGCCCGTCGGTGAGCTCTTTTTCGGTCGCGTCGCGGACACCCGTTACTTTACCGCTGAAGTGCAGCTCTTTGCCTGCCAGTGCGTGGTTGAAATCCATCTTCACGCTGTCGGCGCTGACTTCCACCACCTTGCCGGGGATCACGCCGCCAGCCTGGTTCATCATCGGAATCACCTGGCCGACCACGAGCAGCTGCTCCTGGATCTTGCCGTCGATCTCGAAGACGTGCTTGGGCAGTTCGACGACGGCCTGGGCGTCGTAAACGCCGTAGCCCTCTTCCGGGCTGAGGACGAATTCGAATTCGTCACCTACGCCTTTGCCCTGCAGGTATTCTTCAAATTTGGGGAGCAGATAGCCCAGTCCGTGGATGTATTCGAGGGGGCTATCTTCCGTGGCCTGGTCTTCCACTTTGCCGTCCACGACCAGCGTGTAGGTCAGCGAGACGACTTTCTCATCTTGGATTTTCATTTCTTGGGTTGGGTTTCTATGTTTAGTATCAAATTGTAAATCCGTTTGTTGTAAATGCGCGTGGCCGTGCTCAGGCCACCTTCCGCCACCCATTTGCCCCGTTTGTCGCTGTTGTCGATCATCACCCAGTAGTTGCAGAGGGGCAGGTATATCTTGCGCAGGTTTTCCATGCCCTGCCGGTATCGCCGGACAATCGTGTCCGTCGGGATGTTGTGGCCGCCGGCCGCCACCCGCATCGCCACCCGTTTGATGGCCAGTTCGGGACTCTTGAGCCAGAAATAGAAGATTCCGACCATGTATCCCTTGTGCTGGGCCCGGGAGATCATGCCGGCCAGGCTCTTGGTGGCCAGCGTCGTTTCCACGGCGAAATCCTCGTCCCGTTCGATCAGCTGTTCCACCCGTTCGAGCATCAGCCGGGAGGCGCGGATCATCTCCCGCTCCGGCTCCTGCGGCGAGAGCTCATCGGCAATTTCGTCGGCATTGACGAACGTGTGCAGGTTCAGCAGGTCCGGCAGCACCGTGTAGGATGCCGTCGTCTTGCCCGCCCCGTTGCATCCCGATATGATGTAGAGCCGCGCCATCCTACAAAGATAATCATTTTACTTGATTCGGAAAGGTTCATCCCCATACAGGGTGAATTTCTTCGACTTGCGGAGCCATTTCTGCTCCTCGGCCTTGATGTATTCGCGGGTGTCGTCCCAGTCCAGCTGGCCTTCCACATAGCTCAGCAGGGTGGCGTCCTCCAGGTAGCGGCCCAGGCCCTCGCAAGTGAACTGCGGGCAGTTGTCGTGGACGAAGCGCAGCAGCTGCAGGGCGTGGTTGAGCGCGTGATAGGTGGCGCCCGGAATGAACATCAACTGGAAGCCGAAGCACACCTGCTCGCGGTAGATCCCGTAGGAAGGCTCGAAGCGGGTCCAGCGGACGTGGAGGCCGGGATGGGCGAGGGGACTCTCCGGATCGTTCCAGGTCTGCAGCCCGTGCGCCCGCAGATAGCCGGACAGCGGCTCCATCCACGGGGCGCCGAACTGCTCGAAAGGACGGTTCGTGCCGTGACCGTAGCTGACGTTGGTTCCCATCCACAGGCATTGTCCGCTGTAGAAATTGGAGGTGAACAGGCCCGAGAAATCGGAAAAAGGCGGAATGGTCCAGGCCATCAGCTCCCGGTTCACCGCTTCGGCGGAAGTGGCGA
>ODAI012819435.1_pt1 | contig 12309 bp, 11 predicted proteins | sample 1539321 | NCBI WGS metagenome assembly ODAI01 (sample SAMN02144231, study PRJEB22623) | gut metagenome | biome: sheep rumen | host: Ovis aries | place: New Zealand
AAAATAAGACCAACGGCAGCCCGCCCACGGTATAGCCGGCCGCTGTGTCTTATCTTCCGGCGAAAAAGATCGCAAAGCGCGCAGATGCTCCTTGAAATTACCCCGCCGGTACGCTATAATAGATAGGATATGGGACAAAATAACCAGACCGAAAAAGATCAATATTCCCGCACAAAGATGCTGCTTGGTGAAGAAGCCCTGGAGCTCCTTCACAGGAAAAGCGTGCTTGTTTTCGGCGTCGGAGGCGTCGGGGGCTATGCGGCCGAGGCCCTCGCAAGGAGCGGCGTAGGGCACCTTTCCCTCGTCGACAGCGACCGGGTGGCTCTCTCCAACCTGAACCGGCAGCTGTATGCGCTGCACAGCACGATAGGGCAGTACAAGGTCGATGTCGCGGCGGCAAGGATCCATGACATTGATCCGGATATCGACGTCCGGGTCTACAGGACCTTCTACCTGCCGGAAACAGCGCAGGAATTTGACTTTTCATCCTATGATTATATTGTGGACGCAATTGATACCGTGACTGCCAAGCTGGATATTATCGAGCGCGCAGACCGTCTCCGGATACCTGTCATCTCCGCGATGGGGTGCGGCAACCGCACGGATCCCACAAAGCTGACAGTGACGGATATTTACAAAACCAGTATGGACCCTCTCGCAAGGGTTATGCGAAGAGAACTTAAGAAACGGGGAGTAAAGGCCCTTAAGGTCGTCTGTTCCACAGAACCCGCCCTTCACCCCCTGCAGGAAGGAGGAGCCCCCGGCGCTTCGCCTGACTCCCGGGGCGGCGCAGCAGACCCCGCTCCCGGCAGCGCACGCCGCAGTATTCCCGGCTCCACCGCCTTTGTTCCCGCAGCGGCGGGAATGATCCTTGCATCCGAAGTCGTCCGCACCCTGATAAGCCCTGAGTCTTAAGGGCGGCGGAATAACAGCATATTTTTATCGAAAGGCTTATTCATTTTATGTCAAATACCAGACCTGCTAACGCCGCACTGATCGCCGGCGGCGCTTTCGCGGCAGTTTATCTGCAGGCAGCTCTCCTTTTTTCAACGCATTTTGCGCGCGGGACCACCGTCAACGGAATCGATGTCGCGTGGAAAACTCCCCGCCAGGCCCAGGAGCTTCTCCAGCAGGAGGCTGAGAGCTATGTCCTGACCGTCACAGGCAGGGGCGGCGTTGTGGATACAATCTCTGCCTCCGATATCGACCTTCATCTTGAATTCGATGATTCTGTCTCCAAGCTCATGCACAGCAGGAACCCGTTCCTCTGGCCTGTCATGCTGGGGCACCCTCTCGCGTATGACATCAACGACCAGGTCGTCTATTCGAAGGAGGCGCTGGCAGATGCGGTAGCCTCCCTGGCTTTTTTCGATGAGGAAAACCTCGTAATGCCCGAGGACGCAGGCTATGAAGTCGTCGACGGTCACTTTGAGGTTATGTTCGGCGATCCGGGCGCAATTCCGGACGAGGACAAGACGCTCGCGGTCATCACCGCGGCCGTGGACAGCCTTCAGCCGACCATCTCCCTGGATTTCACCGGCGCCTACAAGGACACAGAAATCGAGGATGTCGACGAGGACCTGCTGAACCGGATCGAGCTGCTGAACGATTTCGCGACGGCGAACATCTCCATTCCCTTCGGGGACAACACGGAAACCGTGGATCCCTCTCTGATTGCCCAGTGGGTCTATCTCGAAGGCGGTGAGATTGCACTGGATGAAGAAAAGGTGTCCGCATATGTTGACGCTCTCGCGGACCGCTATGACACGAAGGGACAGGACCGTGAATTCCGGCTTACGAACGGGAACACCGTGACGATCCCGGGCGGCTCCTACGGCTGGCTGATGAACCGTTTTGCCACCACCCAGGCCCTGTGTGAGGCAATCCGTGCCGGCGAGGATACGACTCTGGAGCCGGTCTGGTCACAGAGTGCGGCTTCTCACATGGATAATGACTTCGGCAGCAGCTATGTCGAAATCAACCTGGATGAGCAGATGGTCTATCTTTACCAGGAGGGGGATCTTCTCCTCGAGACGAGCTGCGTATCCGGCAAGGCAATTGTCGCGCACAACACGACTCCCGGCACCTATTACGTCGTAACAAAACAAAAGAACGCAACGCTGGTCGGGGAAGATTACAGGACTCCTGTCAGCTACTGGATGCCGTTTAACGGCGGCCAGGGCATGCATGACGCCACATGGCGCGGGTCGTTCGGCGGTGAGATTTACCTCTTAAACGGCTCCCACGGCTGTGTCAATCTCCCGCTTTCCGCGGCAAAACAGATCTTTGAAACCGTGTCCGTCGGCGAGCCGGTTATCGTATACGGAGGCATGAACCAGCAGGAGGCGGCAGCCTACACCGGAAAGGCCGCCTATACCTACACGCCTGCAAGGACCTCAGGCTCCGGAAACTCCGGATCGGCAGCGGCGACGGCGCAGGCTGCGGCAGCTCAGGAACAGGAGGCGGCGCAGCAGGCAGCCGCAGCACAGGCGACGCAGCAGGCAGAAGAATTTGCCAATACCGTATCGCAGCTGCAGGCAAATTATGAGTCTCTCGGCATGACGCCCGCGGAGGCCGCAGCAAAGGTACAGTCGGATATCGCCAAACAGCAGGAGGCACAGCTTGCGGCGCAGCAGGCGGCGGCAGCCCAGCAGGCAGCGGCTCAGGCAGCCGCTCAGGCGGCAGCGGCGCAGGATGCTGCAGCTCAGGCAGCAGCTCAGCAGGCAGCGGCAGCTCAGCAAGCTGAGCAGGAAGCCGCAGCGCAGGCGGCAGCAGCCCAGGAGGCGGCAGCAGCGCAGGCTGCAGCGGCACAGCAGGCAGCCGCACAGGAAGCCGCGGCGCAGCAGGCGGCAGCTCAGGCAGCAGCCCAGGCCGCAGCTCAGGCGGCGGCAGCTCAGGCAGCCGCGGCGGCACAGAACGCCGGAGTACAGTAAGAAAATACATTTTTGATTGGGGAGCATAATGGCAGAAGACAATAAAAACGCTCTTTTCATGGAAGAAGAATTTGATCTTCTTCCGGATGACGATGGCGATGACGATGATATTACAGATACACAAAGCGAAGAAGCTGCCGTGAGCGCAAAGGACTCCGCAGCTGCGGACCAGGGTCCGGCGCCGGATTCGGACGAGGAAGACGACGACTTCGATCCCTACGGGTATGAGCCGCTGGACGGTTCCAGGGCACCTAAGAAGGAAGCGGGAACCGGCTCTGTGCCTTCCGGCGCATCTCAGGATAAACGCGCCGAAAGACCAGTCCCCGGGAGAATTCCCAAAACGCAGGAGCCAAAGAAAAAAAGCGGCCTGGCAGGGGTCTTTCGCTTTAATTATGAGGATGGCTCCGACAAACACCTCGAGGAGCTGTTTTCCGGCAGGAAAGAGGATGAAAAAGCAGGGCAGGACAGCCGTCCCGAAGGCCGCAGGGCAGGTCTTGGCCGCCGCGCAGGCAAAGGCGGCGCGTCAGGAGCTTTAGAAGAAGGCGGCGCAGGCGAAAGACCCGCGCGGGAAGCCGTGTATTCCGCGGAGCCGCCTGTCAGCATGGCTGCCTACCTGGGATACATGCTGCTGTTTTCCATTCCCGTCGTCGGGGTCATCGTCCTTCTGGTGCAGGCCTTTGCCGCTAAAAACAGCGCTGTAAGGACCTTCGCGAGGGCGTTCCTGTGCTTTATGATTATTATGCTCCTGCTTTTTACGGAGCTGGCGCTTCTGGGAGTTACCAAATACCTCTTCTGATCCCGAAGAAGGATACAAAGGATTGTTGCTGTTATGAATACTATGACCGAAGACCAGGCCAGATGCAGTCAGTTCCCCTACAGGCAGCGGGACCATCTGGAGTACCCGGAGCTGACGATGTTCCAGATGATAGAAAGAGCTGCCAAGGCAGGCCCCGACGAGCCTGCGTATGAGTTCTACGGAAAGAAGACCTCCTACCGGGAGTTCCTTGGTGATATCGAAAGAGCAGCCCGCGCGTTTACCGCCGCGGGCATTGTCAGGGATGACGCGGTGACCATCTGCATGCCGAACACGCCGCAGGCAATTGTCTGCTTTTACGCGCTCAGCCGGATCGGCGCCGTCGCCAACATGATTCATCCCCAGTCCGCGCTGAACGAGATCACCTTCTACCTTAACTTTTCGAAGAGCAAGTGCATTCTGACACTGGATATGTTCTGCGAAAAGGTCACACAGGCTCTGAATGGAGCAGACCACCCTGTCACGGTCCTTGTTGCCAGGATGCAGGATGAGCTCCCTGTCCACATGGCGGCAGCCTATACCCTTTTGAAGGGACGGCAGTTCCTTCGCTTCCCCTGCACGGAGAACTCTGTGCTGTGGACGAAATTTCTTAAAAAGGGCACCCCGGATGTCGCTCTTCCGGAGTCTGTCTTTGATCCCCGGCACACGGCGGTCATCCTCTACAGCGGCGGAACGAGCGGCACACCGAAGGGCATCTGCCTGTCCGACCGCAACTTTAACGCATGCGCCATGCAGGCGAAGGAGGCCATCGGCGTCCCGCTTGCAAAAGGTTACACCATGCTCAGCTGCATGCCGGTATTTCACGGGTTCGGTCTCGGAATCAACATACACACCGTGCTGATCCACGGCGCCAAATGCGTCCTGATGCCGATGTTTACCACCAAGACCTACGCGGACATGCTGATCAAAAAAAGGCCGAACTTTATCGCGGGGGTCCCCACGATTTTCGAGGCGCTCCTGCATATGCCGCAGCTGGAAAACGCCGACCTCTCCTGCCTTAACGGCGTATTCTGCGGAGGCGACTCTCTGACGCCCGAGCTGAAGAAAAAGCTGGATAAGTTTTTGACGGATCACGGCGCACGCATCCAGATCCGCCAGGGATACGGCCTGACAGAGTGCGTTACGGCGAGCTGTCTTACGCCCCGCGATGAGAGCAGGGAAGGCAGTATCGGTGTCCCCTTCCCGGATACGACCTATGCCATTGTCCGCCCCGGAACCGATGTTCCGGTGCCCTGCGGACAGGAGGGTGAGATCATCCTGAAGGGCCCTTCCGTCATGATCGGGTATCTCGACAACCCGGAGGAGACAAAGAAGACGCTCCGCGTCCTTTCCGACGGCGACACATGGCTTTATACCGGCGATCTCGGCATTATGGACGAAGACGGATATGTCTATTTCCGCCAGCGGATCAAGCGCATGATCGTAACGAACGGCTATAACGTATACCCCGGCCAGCTTGAAAATGTCATCGACAGCTGCCCGGAGGTCGCATACAGCTGCGTCATCGGAGTAAAGGATCCTCACAGGATGCAGAGAGTCAAGGCCTTCGTCGTCCTCAAGGACGGCGTGGACAGAAGCGAGGAGTCAAAAGAAAAGATCCGCCAGTCGATACTGGAGGAGATGAAGCTCCACATCGCTGCCTATGCCCTGCCCCGCGAATTCGAATTCCGTGACGAGCTCCCCAGAACCCTGGTCGGCAAGGTCGCCTACCGTCTTCTCGAAGAAGAGGAAGACAAATCCGCCGGTGAAGGAAGCGTTAAGGCATCGTAAGAAGACCGGGATCTCCCGCAGAACCGGTACTGCAGGCCAGGGGGCCGGAACGTGCCGGGTATTTCCAATAAAATGATCGGAAAACAATTGCATTATGGCTTCAGATTATAAGAAAAAATGGGGAGACCGGCGCGACGCAAGGTGGGTCAAGGCGCCGGGGCTCCAGACGGTTATGGGATATCTTTTCCCGAAGCGCACGGACTGTGAGGTTTATCTTCACGATGAAATCGACGCAACCGAGCTGATGCGCTTTCTTGAAAAGAGAAACGCCGGCGACCCGGAAATCAAGACAACTATTTTCCACTGCGTTGTCACGGGGCTTGCCAGGATGCTGCGCGAGCGGCCCCTGATGAACCGCTTTATCCAGGGGTACCGCCTTTACGAGCGCGACGAAATCAGTCTCAGCTTTGTCGCGAAGCGCCGCTTTGCCGACGGCGCCGAGGAGACGCTGATGTATCTGGTTCCGAAGGAGACGGATTCTCTCTCGGATATCAGCAGGCGGATCGTCGGGGATGTCCGGGAGGCCCGCAAGAGCGAGCACTCTACGGGAGGAATCGATGAGCTTCTGGACAAATTCGCGGCTCTCCCGAGGCCGGTCCTGATCCTTGCGATCCGGATCATCCGCTGGCTTGATTTCTGGGGAATCAACCCGAAGGTCCTGACCGACGGCGATCCCAACTACTCTTCCATCCTGTGCACGAACCTCGGAAGCATCAAGTGCCCCGCTGTTTACCATCACCTGAATAACTACGGGACAAACAGTGTCATGATCGCCATCGGAACCCTCCACAAGGAGGAGGTGCTCATGCCGGACGGGACAAAACAGATCCGGGACATGATCGATATCGGCGCGACGCTCGACGAGCGGATCGCGGACGGCTTCTATTTTGCAAGGAGCCTTCGCCTGATCAAGTATGTTTTCTCCAATCCCGAAATCCTGGACCGTCCCTTAAACGAGCCCAGCGGTTTTGATTATAACTGAGCTTCATTAACGTCCATCCAGGGACAGCATTTATTTTAAGGAGGTATCTCATGAATCTTACATTTCTGAAGTGTGCGGGCTGCGGCAAAATTGTAGCGGTCATCAAGGGAAGTGCCTGCCCCACCAAGTGCTGCGGCGAACCGATGCAGGAGATGATTCCCGGCATGACAGAGGGCGCCGGCGAAAAGCATATCCCGGACTGCACGCTCGACGGTGCAAAGCTCCATGTACAGGTCGGTTCTGTCGCCCATCCCATGCTGGATGAGCATCACATCGAGTGGATCGCCGTTCAGTCAAAGAAGGGTTTCCAGATCAAGGACCTGAAGGCCGGCGAGAAGCCGGAGGCCGACTTTATTCTCACAGATGACGATGAAGTCGAAGCTGTCTATGAGAACTGCAATCTGCACGGATACTGGAAAGCAATCTGACAGGATGTGATTTCGATTATGAAAAACAGAAATCTGATCAAGGCAGGCGCCCTGGCACTGGCGATTGTGCTGGGCCTTTCAACCGCCGCCTGCGGAAAATCGAAAGATGGCGATACCCCGCAGGAGGAAACTGCCGGTGAAGCCGGCAACAGTTACACAAAGAGCACGTCATTTGCCGGGCAGCGGATCTGGAACCTGCCGGATCCGGAGCTGGCCGCCTTTGCCGCTTCCTACAGCAGCATGGATATCGTAAAGCTCGACTATATTTATCTTGGCGAAGCGGCGGAATACTATGAGACCACCGACAAGGCGCTGATTGACAGTGTTTTCCGGGCGCTGGACCTGATCCTGGTTGATCAGGAGACCGACGAGTTTACGGCGGATGCCGACGAGCGGTTTGTCTTTAACGCCGCCGACGGCTCCCGCTATACCGTCCGGTTTAACAATCGCAACTATGAGGTCGGCAGGAGCGCGTACACGGTAACCGGCGACGGTGAGCTCTGGAAGCTGGCAAGAAAAATCCAGGAGAATCCTGTGGACGGTGCTGTGATATCATCCGCTGCAGAAAGCGGTGCCGGTGCGGGCACGGATGCCGCACAGGCCTCCCCGCAGGCAGGTGCCGGCGCCTCTCAGGCCGCTGTCAGCCTGCTGCCCGAGGGCGCTGATACAGCCCAGCTGCAGGGCGCCGCGGCATTATCCGCCGGACAGACCCTCCCGCAGGGACAGACGTCCCCGGACGGCACGGACGCCGCCCTGACTGCCGGGCAGTCAGATGCAGCCGCAGCCCAGGCAGGTGTCACAGGCGCTGCAGCTCCCGCACAAGCTCCCCCGGCCCAGGAAGAGGCTGCTCCTGTTCCCACCCCGCAGGCAGGCCTTGCCTCCTCGCAGGTCGGGCTTGTCGACGGACAGCTTGTTATGAACAATCCTCCCGAGGGCCCGGTCTATGTCCCCGCCGAGTCTGTTTACAGCGAGCCTTACGCGATGCTGGGTTATTATGCCGAGCCCTACTACGGACAGGTCCTGGACAACGGCGATGTGCGCATCATCCTGAAGGAAGAGGATCCCTGGCCTTACGTCGATATCACACGCTTTATGGACGGAACCGATGCACAGACCGTCATGACACAGAGGTCCGCTGCCTTTAACGAGGAGCACGCCGGCAGCATCACCGCCAGCCCCGACAGGCTGACGCCCCTGATGCTCGAAAACTCCGCAGGCTATGTCAGCGTCGGCGCCTACACGGAAGGGGATGTAAATAAAAACGTCCTCAGCATCGGCGTGGACACTGAGAACGGATCGGTTATCTTCACTGCATACTATGACGACGCCGATACAGAGGCCGCCGTCATCGCGGTGGAAAACGCCTTTACCCTGACAGAAATCGGGGGCGTCCCCATCGCGCAGTAATTCAGGTTCTGCACTACACAAGTGTGATCAGTCCCGCGATATTTCCTCTTTTGCCCTGCGTCGCGCGGTGCGAGAAAAGGACATCCGGGTTGCAGCAGGTGCAGACGTCGGTTACGGATATGTTTCCTTCCGGTACGCCGGCGTCCAGAAGGACTCTCCTGCACGCCTCCCAGAGGTCAAGCTGGTAGTGCCCGTTGTGTTTGTCCGTCAAAAGGTCCTGCTCATACCCGGGAAAGGCTTCTTTAAACCGGGCCGCGACGTCCCCGCTGATCTCGTAGCAGTCCCTGCAGATCGAGGGGCCGATGCCGCAGACAAGGTCCTTCGGGTCGCTCCCGAACTCCTCCTGCATCTTCCGGATCGTGGCCTCTCCTATCCTCCGGACGGTTCCCTTCCAGCCGGAGTGGCAGGATCCGATGGCGCGGCGGACCGGGTCGACGATCATGATCGGGACGCAGTCGGCAAAAAAGGTTGCGAGCGCAAGGTTCGGCGTGTCGGTCACCAGTCCGTCCACATCATTCCAGTCGAGCTCCCTTGTGACGCCTTTTCCCGCGTCTTCCTCCCCGACCCGTATAATCTTTGTACTGTGCACCTGACAGGTCAAAACAAGTCTGTCCCTTGTAAGGCCGACGGCCGCAGCTGCCCGCCGGAAGTTCTCATCGACACAGGCGGGATCATCGCCCCTGATGGATGAGAGGTTCATGGATGAAAAGATTCCGCTGCTGACGCCCCCGAAGCGCGTGGTAAAAAGATGCCGGACGACGCCGGTCTTTTCAAGCGCCGGAAAATACAGGACCGGCATGAGACTCCCGTCGGAATTTTCGGCGTATCTCAGCTGCAGCGCATTCCCGGTTCCTTTTCTTTTTATCTTTATGCTGTTATTGTTTTCCATATCAATTCCCTTTACCGCTTTAATTTTCCATTGATTCAGTTCATTATATCATGACTGCAAAGCCGCCTTTTGGCGGGATATGTAGTGACAGAAACACCTTTTCGTATTAAGATATTATTTTAAGCACTGATGGTTGAAAGGAAGAATGTTATGGATTACAGAACCAGGGGAACATGTTCTACGATGATTCACATCGATATAGATAAAGACCACATTATCCGGAGTGTGTCGTTTGACGGCGGCTGCAACGGGAATCTCAAGGGTATCAGCACTCTTGTCACAGGTATGAAGGCCGAGGAAGTTGCCGACAAGCTCAGGGGCAATACCTGCGGCTTTAAGAGCACCTCCTGCCCGGACCAGCTCTCGAAGGCGATCGACGCTGCGCTGGCACAGATGGCCTGATCTTCTGCGGTTTTCAATTACGCAGAAAGCTTTAGGGAGGCTGTTCATGTCAAAGAAGATCGTCCTGACCGGCGGCGGTACCGCCGGCCATGTAACGCCGAACCTTGCACTGATTCCGCATCTGCGCGAGGCCGGCTATGAAATGTATTATATCGGTTCCATCAACGGGATTGAGAAGAAGCTGATCGCTGACTTTGGTATCCCGTACCTTGAAATTGAGACCGGAAAACTGCGCCGTTATTTTGACCCGCAGAATTTTACTGACCCTTTCAGAGTCCTGAAGGGCTTCAATGAGGCGCATCATTTCCTGAAGGATTACCGCCCCAATATCGTATTCTCCAAGGGCGGGTACGTCGGTGTGCCGGTCGTGCAGGCAGCAGCCATGCTGCACATTCCGAGCATCATCCACGAGTCGGATATGACTCCCGGACTTGCCAACAAGCTCTGCACGCCCTTTGCCAAAAAGGTCTGCTGCAATTTCCCGGAGACCATGTCGGATCTTCCCGCCAGCAAGGCGATCCTGACCGGAACGCCGATCCGCGAGGAGCTCTTCCACGGTGATCCAGCAAAGGGAAAAGAGCTCTGCGGCTTTACCGATGACAAGCCGGTCCTTATGGTTATCGGCGGGTCCCTGGGCGCGCTTTCCGTCAACAAGGCGGTCCGCGAGCGCCTGCCGGAGCTCCTGCCCGAATTTAATATCATCCATCTTTGCGGCAAGGACAAGATGGACAACCTGATGCTGACCATTCCCGGCTATAAGCAGTTTGAATATGTAAAGGAAGATCTCTGCCACCTTTATGCGGCGGCAGACGTTGTGGTTTCCCGCGCCGGAGCGAACGCGATCTGCGAGCTCCTCGCGCTCAAAAAGCCCAATATCCTTGTCCCGCTCCCGACAGGGCGCGGTGACCAGAAGCTGAACGCAAAGTCCTTCCAGCAGCAGGGCTACAGCATCGAAGTGGAAGACGATTATCTGCCGGATCTGCTGGTGGAGAAGGTACACGAGCTGTACCGCGACCGCCAGAAATATATCGACAAGATGGCAACCAGCTCACAGATCACCTCCACCTCCATCATCATGGACCTGATCGCGAAGGAAGAACTGCCCGAGAAACCGGGAAAATAACACAGAAAAGCAGCATAGAATTTCAGATAAAATTTCAGAAAAACGGACGATCCGGAGAATTCCGGGCCGTCCGTTTCTTTGTGGTTTCTTTATGTCTTCATTTAAGCGCCGCTTACTCGTGCGCCTTCAGTCTTTGAAACTGTCCGTACAGGATGTAGTAGATATAGTACTGCATGTTGTTGGTGCCAAACGCCTCATCAAGAGCCGGATTGGCAGCGCGGAAATACGCGGGATCGAACTCCTCGCACGCGCGCAGTCCAAGGGGCATGCCCACGGCGAGGAAGTTGGCAAAGAGCGACGCCTCGTCGCCGGGAAGAGTCCCCTGCTGCACGGCCGTCAGAATTGCCGGATTCGCGTTTTTGTAGTATTCCGCATCAAAGACTGCGCCAAGGTCCTTCGCCTCATAGGGAAGTCCCGCCAGCGTCTTGTAAAGGTACCCGGATATGAGCTCATTCTCATAGAGAAGGCGGATGGCCTCGAGAGGCATCTTCGTCTCCTGCATCTGGAACAGGTGGAAAATATCCCCCTCGCTCATCACCTTTGTGCGGAGCCCGAGCTTTAACTGCTCATAGACCCCCGCGGCGTTTGTGTCATACAAAAACGAAGGCCCAACGGCACTTTCCCAGTTGACGGTCTGTGTCCATCTGGAATCATAGGCCGGAGCGGCCTGGGCCTTCATGCCCGAAGCCGGGGATACCGTCAGGGCAATCGCCAGCGCTGCCGGCAGTGTCTTTTTAAAGCAGTTCAGTTTCAAGCTGCATCACCTCATACAATTTCTTACTCTGTACTGTTGTTTTACCCTGCCTGCAGGCCCTTCCGCTTACTTGGAAAGGTCGATGCTGCGGATAATCTTGCGAAGGGGCAGTACGCTCTTTGCGTTGACTGACAGCTCATCGACTCCCATGCGAAGGAAGGTTTCCGTCAGTGTCTGGTCTGCGCCGAGCTCGCCGCAGATGCCGACCCAGATACCGTGTCTGTGGCCTGCCTCGATCGTCATCTGGATGGCGCGGAGCACCGCCGGATGGTGGGTATCGGAGAAGGGCTCAAGCTTTGCGTTCTGGCGGTCCAGCGCGCAGGTGTACTGTGTCAGGTCATTCGTTCCGAGCGAGAAGAAGTCAACCTCCTGTGCCAGCTCATCGGCGCACAGGACAGCCGCGGGCGTCTCGACCATGATACCGACCTCGATCTTGTCGGCGACCTTAACTCCCTCATTTGCAAGCTCTCTTCTGCACTCCGCAAGGATTTCCTTGCACTCGCGGACCTCGCGCAGGCTGATGATCATGGGGAACATGATTCCCAGATTGCCGTATGCGGAAGCGCGAAGAAGCGCGCGGAGCTGTCTCTTGAAGAAGTCCTTTCTGGTCAGGCAGATACGGATCGCTCTGAAGCCCAGTGCGGGGTTCTCTTCTTTGTCAAGGTGCATGTAGTCGATGGTCTTGTCCGCGCCGATATCGCAGGTACGGATGATGACCAGCTTGGGAGCCAGGGTCTCGACCACGCGCTTGTAAGCGGTGAACTGCTGCTCCTCAGTGGGCTCTTCCTTGCTGTTGAGGTAAACGAA
>ODAI013227165.1_pt1 | contig 12309 bp, 8 predicted proteins | sample 1539321 | NCBI WGS metagenome assembly ODAI01 (sample SAMN02144231, study PRJEB22623) | gut metagenome | biome: sheep rumen | host: Ovis aries | place: New Zealand
GACATGTTCTACTATCGCACCAGCCAGCTCATCATGGAGATGGCTCAGGCCATGCATGGCTTCGACACGATGGCCTTCTCCGCTGGCATTGGTGAGAACTCCGCTACCATGCGCCTGGGCGTTGCCAAGGAGCTCGAGTGGATGGGCGTCAAGATTGACGAGGAGAAGAACGCCATCCGCTCCGACGAGGTGCGCGAGATCTCCACGCCCGACAGCAAGATTCGTGTGCTGGTCGTTCCGACCAACGAGGAGTACATGATTGCCCTCGACGTGGCGGAGCTGCTGGGCTAGTTCCCTTCGTGCAAGTAGGATTGGCGCCCCGGAAGGTATGGCCTTTCGGGGCGCTTTCATGGAAAGGGACTCGTCGTGCAGCTGTATCCATACCACCGTATCAAGACCGTGTCTTTGGGCCGCTACCGCATTGAGTTGGGAGAGCTTGCCACCGAGATGGGGCCGTTGCCCTATTCCATCGTGCGGATGCGTCCCTTTGCTTGCGTCGCAGCCTTTGTGGAAGGAAGGCTTGCTCTGGTGCGGCAGTATCGTCATTCGGTGGACGGGTGGACACTCGAGCTGCCTGCCGGCGGTGTGGAGCCGGGAGAGGACCCACAGGCGGGAGCGCTGCGCGAATTGCGCGAAGAGACCGGGCTCGTTCCCAGCGAGGTTATCGACCTTGGCGTGGTATATCCCTCGATAGGGTCGACCGACGAAAAGTGCTACCTCTTTGCGGCGCGCTGCCTGCAGGAGCGCGTAACGTGTGAGCCTGACCCCGGCGAGCAGACCGAGCTCGTGTATATGAGCCGGGAAGAGCTGGAGCACATGATGGATGACGGTACCCTCGTCTATCCCGAGCTATATGTGGCGTGGCTGAAGCTCCAACGGGCAGGTCTTCTCGACCAGCTGTTCGGGGCGTAGGCACTCCTTCGCGCGTCGACAGGCGTGTGAGCCCCTGTGTGGTGGGATCACGTCCAATCTTCAGCACCTTACTGCGCCTCCCCGGCTATCACAAAAACCGTGAGCGTGCGCCAGGGCTGGCCGCTCAGATCGGATGCGCAGGTGACAAGCGTGAGCACCGACGTAGCGTTTGACAAGAGGCTCGGTGCCTCGAGCGCCGCGGCATCCGACTGCACGACGAGGTCGGCGAGCCACGTTCGCAACTCGTTTGTGGTGGCAAACGAGAAGTGTTGGATGGGTCGAAAGCTCTGGTGGACTCTCAGGGCGCAGAGGGGCGTGAATACCCTCATGTCTCCCGAAGGAGAGTGCCATGTGCAGCGCTCTAGTTTTTGGAAGTCCGCGGGCTCATATGCATGCTGAAGGCTGCTGAACTGACCTCCCGAGGCAAGATGATGCCCGTAGACCAGCAGGTGGTGTCCATCGTTTGCGGTGCGGTGGTCGAGAAAGGGAACACCGGTCACCGAGGGGCGCTTCCAGAGGTCATGGTGGAGGTAGTAGTCCCGTTCGTCTGATGGCTGGTGGACAACCGGTAGGTCTATGTCGGTGCCTTCGACCCGCACCCACCCGCACACGGCGGGGTTGATGGCCTCAAGCGCGCTCCAGTCAGGCGTGCCTCCGCCGGCATGCCCCTCCTGCGACGCGTTGCCCTGCCCGTGATGTGCCTGCGCGCTACGATGGGGGCCTTGTGTGGTGCGCAACCGATGGTACGCGTATCGCTCGAATCCTTCGTAGAGGCCCAGTGCGACACCGGCGACTGCCAGCATTGTTCCCACGAAGCCCAGCAGGTTCAGCACAAGGCTGTGATGCCCTCTCATGGTAGCAAATTCCTCTCTATCGCTTGCTGCGGTGACGCCAGCCGGTGTAGCTGCATGGCGTGTTCCTTCTTCTCCATGCGCGCAGCATTCCCCGTACCGCGGAACCTGCGCTGACGAGTGCCGCCGTTGTGGCAAACCCCAAAAGGGGCACGGTCCTCCTGTTGACGTATGCCTTGAGCGGCGGCTTGGTTTCAAGCTGCGGCTCATATGCTGTTCGCTCACCATGAACGAGCAAACGGTGGGTGTTCACCCCGTAGGGGGTACAGGTCATCAGGGTGCAGAGGTCTTTGCGCGCAACGATTGCGCAGCGACTTGCGGCCTCCTCGGGGAGCACGACCTCGCTGCCCTGCACCTTATAGGCATAGGCATCCCCAAGCGTGTGCAGCACAAAGATGTCTCCTGGCCTGAGGCCTCCCAGCTCGTCAAAGAGCCGTGCGCGCTCCATGCCCGAATGTGCGGCAAGAACGCAGTGGCTCGAGAGGCCGCCCACAGGGAGGGAAGACCATGCGAGGTGTCCGACGCCCTGCGCGAGCGTACCGTCACTCGTACCGTGAAAGACGGGCTCACGCAGGGCGAGGGAGGGAATCTCGAGCCAGCAGATCGCCGAGATTCCATTCCACACCAGCTGCTCGTCGTAGGTGACGTCCGGACAGCTCTCGCCAAAAGTGGCGAGGCATGCGATGTCAGAGCTGCCCTCGTTTGATCCTTTGAGCCCCTGGTTGTCGACGCATGATTGCTCTCCTCCCAGCTTGAGGTTGTAGTGCTGTGCCGCCCTGAGTGTCGCAAGGCGGGTGGGATCTTGGGACAGGTCGGCATACCCGCTCATCCGAGAGACCACTTCCTCAGACTTCTGCGTCCAGAGCAGGTCTTCTGCCAGTGGATATCCCATAAGAGCAAGGCCGCCCACCAGCAGCAGCGCGAGAGCGAGGGTGCTCAGATGCTGGCGCATGCGCGTGTCTCGGACGCCTGGTGCGCTCATCGCATGAGTCCACCGGTCTTAAGCTTCAGGATGAGGCCCCCTGCGACTAGGCTCAGCAAGGCACCCGTAAGCCCGCGATGTTGCCCCGCAAGACCCGTGAAGGGCATTTCAAGAGCCGATACCGTGCGGTTGTGGAAGACGAGCCCATCGTCATCAGTCTCGAGCTTGTAGGAGAGCGACCCGTTGTCTTGTTCGGCAAGCGTAATGGTGAACTCTTCCGTGTGAGCGTCGTAGACAATCTCCTCGTCGGAGCCACGCACTTCGCGAAGCTGGTAGGTGTGCGTCGACTCAAGATCGCGATAATCGAAGGACAGCGGTTCGAAGATGATTGCCCCGCTCGCATCGTTGGTCGTTGTCTGCAGAACCTCTCCGTCTTTGGTGCACAGCTCGAACGTGAACATACCCTCCTCGAGCGTGCGCCCCTGCGACGTTCCATCGAAGGATTTGATGGCCTTGAGAGGCACCTTGACCGTCACGCGTTCGTTTTTCAGGGGACTGTCGGTCAAATCGACGAAGGTGCCTGAAGCGTCGATGGTTGCCTCGAGGGACCAGGTGGGATCGAGGAGGTAGCCCCGCGGCGCCGTCCGCTCTAGAATCTCATACGTTCCGGGAGGCAACACATGCTTGGCGGTGGCGGCGCGCCCCTTCTCATCGCTCGTGATGGTTAGGCATGCCTCTCCTGGCTCAAACTCTTTGTTGCCTATCACCACGCTTGCCTCGGAGCGGTTGATAAGATCAAACTGTGCTCCCGCAAGCCCCGTGTCGTTGTGGGCATCGCGTTTGTAGACGGCGAGCCCGCCTCGCGCCACCTCGTCGGCGACGGTGGGGTGCTCAGGTGAAGGCTGCTCGAAGGAGACGGTGGCCTCAGTACCTGCGCTTTCGATGCGTATTACCTGAGGTGTGTTGGGGGAGGGCAGCGTGTAGCCAGCGGGAGCGCCCGTCTCGGTTATAACGATGGTTCCGAGCGGCAGGACGGCCGTGCCCTCAGCATCGCGGTAGAGCTCATCGCCATCCACGAGCGAGCTGTCGTCAAGGTGTGCCTGCCCCTGTTGGTCGGTGGCAAAGACCCAGCGGCGGGTGGGCTCATCGGGCAGGTTCTCACGTTCGTACTGGCCCGCGTAAAAGGACACCTCGAACGTGGCGCCTGCGAGCGAGGCCGAACCCTGGGGTTCGCTCTTCTTTGTCTGCGCATCGACCTTCTGTACGATAACCTGGGGCATCGCCGTCTGCGGCACTTCGACAAGGGGCAAAAGCGTCGTGCTTCCCGCTGTGACCTCCGCGCTATGTACCTCATGGTCGAGGGCATACCCGCGAGGCGCCTTCGTCTCCTTGACCCAGTGCGTTCCCAGCGGCAGCTCGACGACGTCAGTGGTACCTTGCTCATTGGTCGTCAGCTCGGCTTCGAGCTGAGTGCATGCTTCGTCCGCGTAAACGCTGTAGCAGGCACCCTCAAGTGAGTAACTGCCATTCTGACTTGTGAGGGAGGGGTCTGAGGGTGCCTTCTCTATCCCAAAGCGTCCGCGCTTGGGGACGAAGGTTGCACATACCGTATGGTCCGCAGAGATGGCGGGCAAAGAAAGCGTGCCGTCGGAATCGACCGCCTTTCCGTCGAGGGTAATCCCCTCAAGGTCGTAACCAAAGTCAGGGGTTGCCACTACGACGTAGTCGTTGCTGGGAACGGCTTCAAGCTCGGTCTGCGTCTGATGCACCCCATCCGTTGCGGCATGAGTGGGGGTATCAAGCATGACCGAAGAACCCGTGCCGATGGCAATCGACCCGCCTTTGCCCGCCTTGGCTGTTATCACGTGCGACCAGTTGATGAAGAACGAGGTACCTGCCTGCGAGGCCGTCCACGTGAGCTTCAAGGGTGTGTCGGCAGACATCATCGCGCGGCTGACGAAGCCCGAACGATAGCTGTTGTTGTCGAGGGTGCTGCCCACGATGCGCCCGCTTTTGAGCGAGAGGTAGGTGTTTGGCTCCACGTGCACGGTTCCAAATGTGTCGCCCAGCGCGATGGACTCGCACCAGGGGTCGCCGAACTTGCCGGTAAACTTGTCGGCCACATCGAGGTCGGTCACAAAGATGTTGTACGCGAGCGGTGCGTCGTCGTCCGTGCCGTCAGCCCACATCTCTATGTTGGCTTTGAGGCCAAAGGCGGCGTTGTTGCTCTGCGAACTCGAGACGCTCTTGTATGAAGAGTCGGTGGTCCAGCTATTGATGGCGTCTACCGAGATGCGATCCGTGTAGCAGGTGACCATGCGATGCCGTATGGCGCCGAGCTTGGGGTCGGTGCCCCAGCGTGCCTGCACGTTGGAGAAACGTATGTGCAGGTCGTGGTAGCGACCCGACGTGTCGAGAAGTGCGCGCTGGTAGTCGAGCTGGAACCACTTGCCCGCACCAAAGCTCGTCGTGCCCGATTTGGGTGTGTAGGCAAGGTAGATCAGCTTCTTGCCGGGACGGTCGATAAAGAGTTTGGTGTCGTTTGTCTGGAAGTGATACTGGCTCAGGTCACCCACGATGACACAGTCTGCGACGTCTGCCTTGGCGAGACCGTCGCGTGTGAGGGCGGAAGGCGCAGCCGACGCGCTGAGTGGTGCACATCCCGCAAGAAGGATGGCCCCCACAAGGGCTCCCGCCAGGACCTTAGCGATATGAGACGCAACGCTGGCGTGGCGCCTGGAGCGTGCGAGTGGCTTTCGGCACGCCTCGTTGAAGATGTGCACGTTGACCTCCAATCTGGGCCTGCAAGCAGGTCTTGTACCGTGTGATGGGAGATGCCGCAGCAGGCGGACAGCGCTTGCGCCCGCCCACTGCGGCGCAGATGTCCTACGGGCGTCGATGTGCCTTGGCCAACACGCCGCCGGCGGCGGCAAGAAGCATGGCTGCGCCTACGACAGGGCTTGCGCCGACCCCTCCCATGCCTGTAAGGGGCATCAGAAGCTGACGGTCGTTCGTTACGTGCATGCTCACGATGCCGGTCTGTGTCTCGACTGACGCGATGCTTGCGCTGCCGGCAGAAGGATTCTGCTGGTCAGTCACGCCCTCGATGGTCGCCTCGATGGTGTCGAGCTCGCGGCCCTCGTCCTTGAGCTTCGATGAGATGGTGAAGGTGATGGGGCGCTCAAGTGCAGAAAAGCTCTGGGGTGGGTTTACCTCGGTGAGGGTGTAGGTGCCCTCGTCGATGCCCGTAATGGTGAAGCTGCCATCGGATGCGGTGGTAAAGAGGTAGGGCGAGGAGCCGAGCGACCCGTCCTTTTGCACGTAGAGGCTACGCGAAGCACTGTCTTTGTTGGAGCTGGCAACCTGCACGCTAAACTCGGCACCTGCCAGCGGCTCTTTGGTGGCTCTGTCCTGCTTCTGTACGTGGAGCTGGTAGGCAAACGTCTTGGTCGTGTCGGTGTTCTCCTGCGTGTGCCCATCGCCGTTCCAGATGGGATCGTTGGTGTAGGTGAGGCTCACGCCATTAAGGTTTCCGTGGCCGCCCGTTGTGCACTGCGCGCTCAGGTGAGCCTGGTACTCAACGGTGACGCTTGTGGTATCGCCGATGGTGTAGGAGTCCCATGCAGCATCCTTGAGGTTGGCAAAATCGACCGTGAGCACGTGGTTGGTATAGGTGGCGGTAACGGCTCCGGAGTCCTTGGGTACGCTCTTGTCGCCAATGTGGATGTTGAGCGCCGAGAGCACGCTGCTTTTGCCATCCAGCTCGAGCTCGAGTCCCTCAGCAAGCTTGTCAGTAAAACAGAGGCGGTATTGGTCGAAGCTGTGATAGTTGTCGGGCAGTGTTGCTGTCAGCCGATAGGTGAGGTCCTGCTGGGCGTGCGCATCAGCGGCTTTGCCCCACGCTTGGGTCGAGTCTTCGCGCACTTCCTTGACGACGGTAGGCAGCGAGGCCTTCTCGTTTATGGTGGTCACCGACCCTCCCAGAGTCACCCACAGCGGCGCGGTTCCGGCTTCTTTGGCGTCATCGGTGTTGGAGTGAGCGCTCACAAAGAGCCAGTATCCTTCTGCTCCCGTAAAGGGCTCACCTGCACGGGCACTGCGGGGAGAAACGCTCGAGCTTGTGGCTAGAGCCTGGGCGAGTCGATGCGCAAAGGAGCGCCCCTCGACGGTATGCGCCTTGACACCCTCGCCGGCCTCCGAGCCAGATTCTTCGATTTTGGAGGCGAGGTAGGATGCGGCATTCTGGGCATACTCATGCTGCTCGTCGCCTGGATGCTCTTGTGCGAGCCAGTCCTGGTAGCCCTCGTTGTCAAGAAACGCGAGCACCAGCTGCTTTACCTCGGGACTTGCCCATGCCAGGTGTGTGACAACGTCGTCTTCGGACACGTCCGCCGTAAAGAGACAGTAGGCATCGTAGGTGGCCTTTTGGTCGAGCTGCTGGTTGATGGTGATGGTGGCGTCGGCGGCCCACGCGGTGGTGGGAATGGTGCTGCCAACAAGGGAGATTCCCAATCCAGCCACGAGTGCGGCGTGCACAAGAGTGCGTCGCGCGCTGCGCGTGCCGGTGAGGATACGTCCATACATGAGGGTTCCTTTCGTTACGTGTGATGAGTTGCTCGCGCCAGGACGCATGGGGCTCGGGTTTTGTGCGTTGTCGGTCAGCGATGTTTCACGCGCCCTGGCCTGTTGGTTTGCGCTGCCATCCCTGTGTGAGTGCGTGGGGGTTCGGCTGTGCGCTTCCAGGTGCTTCCGCACGCCTTCGCACTGGTGCGCATGCGCTCGCTTGCGCGTGTGCTCAGGGTGCCTTGTGTTGCTTACGCCTCCTTCCTTCTTCTGAGCGCCGCACCGCCAAACTTGAGTAAAAGACCAGTGCTCACAAGCACGAGGGCGAGGGGTCCCACGCCGGTCTGGGCGAGCTGCTCGAAGATTTGAGACTCTGTCTTGTCTGGTGTGGTTGGGTTGTTCGGCAGGGGTTGGTTTTGCACAAAGAGGTTGATGACGCCTGATGTGGCATCTACCTGGGAGAGGGAGGCTTCCTTCGCGTCGAGAGTGGCTTCGAGGCTCGTGACGGTAAGGCCCTCGTTATCGCGCTTAGCACTCACCCTTATCTCGATGCCCTGCGCAAGCGCCTGAAAGCCTTTGGGAGCCGAAGTCTCGGTGATGAGGTAGCGTCCCTCGTCGATTCCGACGATGCTCGTCAATCCCGTGCGGTCTGTGGTGAACGCATAGGGCTCAGGTCCTAGCGAGCCGTCCTTTTGGAGGTAGCGGTGGTCCCCTGGCGCTTTGGGCGCAGCGGTGCCCTCGGAGGCTTCTCCGGAGACGGGAGAGAGCTCCTCGAGGCAGAATGTGGCGCCCTCTAGCTCCCTGTGCGTTGTTGCGTCCTGCTTTTGGAGGGCAAGCGAATAGGTGAAGACCGCAGTGGACACCGGTGCCAGGCTGGCATCGTCGTTGCTAACGGGATCGCGGGTGTAGGTGAGACGTGCGGTACCGACGTTTCCTGCCGCGCCAGTTGTGGACTGGTCGTTGAGATCCGCACCAAAATGTACCTCGAGGACACTTGAGGCGTTAACGCCGAGCTCCTGCCAAAACGCTGACTTGAGGTTGGCGCAGTCGACCTTCAGCTCGCTGCCCTGGCAACTGATCGTCAACTCGCTGTCGTCAGGGGTGACCCGCCTGCCATCTACGTACACTTCCACCTCAGATGCAGCGGGGGAGTCGCCCGGGCTGTGGTAGGTCATGCCTTTGGGGAGCGTGTAGCTCATCTGGTAGTGGTACTGCTCGAACGATGCAAACGTGTGGGGGAGCGTGCCCACCAGGCGATGGGGCACTACCTGCGTGCGCCGTGCGTCGGCAGTCGACTCCCAAGACTGCGTGGAATCCTCAAACACGAATGCGGTGAGCCGAGGCGCTCCAGCCTTCTCTTCTACCTGGCGGGCATCGTCTCCGAGCAGCACAAAGAGAGGCGTTGTGCCAGCCTGCGCAGATGTACCCGCAGAGAAGAACACCCAATACCCCTGCGGACCGGTAAAGGTCAGCCCAGCGCGCGCCTCATGGCTGGTAATGTCGTCGTGTGCGCGCAGCGCTCGTGCCAGGTCGTTGGCAAGAGCGGTTGCGGCGCCTGTGGCATTGCGGGGGATGACGGTTCCGCTCTGTACCCCTCCCAGCTGCTGCGACAGGTACTCTGCTGCAAGCTGTGGCGCATCGGTTGTCCGCGCGTGAGGGTGTTCCTCGGCGAGCCAGCTGTCGTATCCCTGCGCACGAAGGACGCCGAGAGTGACGTCGCGCGTGGCTGCTGTGGTCCACGTGAGGTCGCTGAGGGTGCCAGCCCCCGTATCGCTTCCCTCAAACAGCAGGTAGCCAACGTAGCGGGCGTCTTGGTTGGATGTGCTCGCGATGACAAGCGAACCCTGTTTGGCATACGCCAGCTTGTTTTGGCCCAGCATCAAAGCGCCTGTCAGAGCAAGCGCAAGTGCGAAGAAGCGCGCTATCCCTTGTAACAGACGTGCTTGTGTGTCGAGGATGCTGATCTGGGCCGTGCCGCAGCCGTGCCGCGCCGTGTGACTTCCCATGACTCTCCTAATGAACGTGTGGCATGACCCTCTAACCGTACGAGCGAACGTAAGGTGTCAGGGGAAGGTTTGAAAGTGGGGTACGCGCCGGGTCGCACTAAAGTCGCAGCCAGCTTGCACGCACGAAACGGTGCAGCTAGAGGTGGCTTTCGCATGAGGTGCTGCGACACAACGCGGTGTGATGGTTTGGAGCCCGTGTGTGCGCCAGGGTCAGACATACGGGACACTCGCGGTAAAATGCGAGGTCAGCCGCATGCGAGGGGCAAAAGGAAAGCCCGCATGCCCGAGCGCTGGGTGGCTCGAGGCATACGGGCGTGGTTTACGCGGTGCTGTTTGGAACTAGGAGATTTCGGCGAGACGGGCTCGAATGATGGCACAGGAGGCACGCATCAGCTCTGCCTCATGGGGCGAGAGGGCCACCTCAAAGACCTGCTCGAGACCGTGGGCTCCCACGCTGCAGGGGGTACCTGCGCAGATGCCGTCCTCGCCATACTGCCCGCTGAGATGGGCAGAGAGCGGCAGGATCTTGGTCTCGCCGCGCGAGATGGCAGCAATGATTCCGGTGACGACGGAGCCGACGCCAAACTCGGTGCAGCCCTTGCCCGAGATGATGTCGCCTCCTGCCTCGTGAACCGTCTGCTGGATCAGGTCTTGGTCGATGACGCCAGTGAGTTCGGGGCGGGCGGCAAGGTACTCCGCCAGCGGAACGCCTCCGAACGACACGTGCGACCATGCAATCAGCGATGAGTCGCCATGCTCACCCATGCAGAAGCCCTGAATCTGATTGACGTCAACGCCCGTCCGCTCAGAGAGGATGCGCTTCAGCCTGATGGTATCGAGTGAGGTTCCGGTGCCCATGATCTGGTTGGCAGGCAGGCCAAGCTTCTGCGAGAGGTAGGCGGTGGCAATGTCAACGGGGTTGGTGATGCAGATGAGCACACCGTCAAAGCGTGTCCTGGAGAGGTTGTCGGCAATGTCGGTGAGGGCTCCGAGCGTGTCGGCGAGCAAAGCAAGACGTGTCTCGCCGGGCTTGCGCCCGCGACCTGCGGCAATGATGACAAATGAGGCCTCGCTGCAGTCTTCGTAGCTGCCTGCGCGCACCGTCACGCCGCGCCCCATACCGCACGAGAAATCGGCAAGGTCGGTGGCCTGCGCCTCGGCAAGGTCCTTGTTGGCATCAATGAGGACGATTTCGTCGGCAAGGCGTCCGGGGATCAGGCTCATGGCACAATGCGATCCCACACGCCCACACCCGATGATGACGACGCGGCAGAGAGGTGCCTGGTACATGTGTGCGCTCCTTAGACAAAGAATTGATGCATCTTGCTACCTCAGTGTAACGCTGTGGTGCCATCGTTGCACCATGCAAAGGGGCCGCCGCAACTCTGATGCGACGACCCCGTGTAGCTACTCGTTGGCAAGCCGAAAACCGGAGGCCTAGAAGGGCCTCATCACAAAGGTCTTAGTTACGCTCTTGCCGCTCTCGAGTGCGATCATGCCCTGCTTGTGCTCGAAGACGTCATCCTCATCGGTGCGCGTGGCGGTGCCCACCCACGGCTCAAGGGCCACAAACGGTGCGTTGGGGGCACTCCAGACGCCAAGGAAGTCGAAGCCCTCGAAGTCGACGCGCATGCCGTGACCGGCGGGACCAACCAGGCAGATAGTCCGCTCGGGAACATCCTCAAACGTAAGGGTGCCCACGTCAAAAAGCTCATGGGTCAGCGGGAGCGTATCGGAGTCCTCAAGCAGCACGAAGCGGTCCTGCCAGTCGAGCAGGCCCGTGCTCGTGCTGATGGTGGGGGAGGAGTAGCTCCAGGGCTTGGCAAACTTCAGGCAGTAGGCGTCAAACGCTGCATCGTCGCCCGGAGCAGGAACATTGAAGGCGGGGTGTCCGCCCACCACAAACGGAAGCGTGACGTCGCCGGTGTTCTCGACGTAGAACTCCTGCTCAAGGGCATCATCCACGATACGGTAGGTCATGCGCAGGCAGAAGTCGTACGGAAACTTCTGGCGCGTGTCGTCGGAGGATACCAGCTCGTAGGTGAGGGAGCTGTCGGAGCGCGCGATGAGGGTGTGCTCGTAGTTGCGTGCGAGTCCATGGCGGCCAAATGCGATGTCGCCCTGTGCCGAGGTGGCGCGGTCATTGCGCAGGTTGCCCACAATCGGGAAGAGCACGGGGGCACAGCGCGGCCAGAAGGTCTCGTCGCGTTGCCAGAGGTACTCACCGCCGTCGAGCGTCAGGCTCATGAGCTGGGCGCCAGCGGCGTCGACGGCTGCCGTGACGCGGCCGCTTGCGATGGTGGAAATCGTTGCCATGGGAGCTCCAATCTGTTGGGTGCGTTGTCTCATTGTCGCACGGAACGTGCCAGTTGAGGCAGCAGATGCAGGTCAAAGGGTCTAAGCGGCAGAATGCGCGGTTTTGCGTGGTGCGAACCGTGCTGCGTTGTTGCGTAAAGCGGCTCGTGAGGGCTACCGTCTGCGACGCTTCCACAACCGTTCACCCTGCATGTAGTGCGTTTGCCGACAAACGCGCCCCTTTACCAAAGTGGTTCTGGCAAACTCCCCGATTTGTCCACATAGTAGCAAGTTTTGTTAACTCTTGGCCTCAGTGCCTTCCAATGCCCTACTCTGATAGGGATAGTTCGCCTTGCATTACTCATGCGAGGCGTGTCTAGAAGGAGGTTCCATGGCTATCCATGAACAGATTGGCTCGTTTGTCCGCTCGATTCGCTCGCATGGCCAGCGTTCCATCCAGGATCAGCTTGCCGCCTGCGGTCTGGTGGACTGCCACGGCGCCATCATTGTCGATGCCGCGCCTGCAACCCTCGTCGAGAAGGCAATCGACCGCAACGAAGGCATCCTGACCTCAAAGGGCGCCCTTGCCGTCGAGACGGGCCGCTACACGGGCCGCTCTCCCGAGGATCGCTTCATCGTTGATACGCCGGACGTCCATGACCAGATTGCGTGGGGTGCGGTCAACAAGCCTTTCTCCATCGAGAACTACAGGCTGGTGAAGGAAGAGGTCATCGACTACCTGCAGCAGCGCGACCTCTAC
>ODAI014266124.1_pt1 | contig 12309 bp, 11 predicted proteins | sample 1539321 | NCBI WGS metagenome assembly ODAI01 (sample SAMN02144231, study PRJEB22623) | gut metagenome | biome: sheep rumen | host: Ovis aries | place: New Zealand
ACGTGGAGGGCTTCAAGAAGAAATTAGAAGAAGCCTCTGCTGCAGAGGGTTTCTATGAATATACGATGTACCTTATCTTTTCGATGCTCAATGTCTATGCCCGAACCCAGGTAAAGTGTGCCAAGGGCAGGGCTGATATGGTTGTCTGGATGCCGGATGCCATCTATGTCTTTGAGTTAAAGGTCAATGGTACGGCCCAGGAGGCACTTGCTCAGATTGATGATCGTGGCTATGCCATTCCTTTTGAGACCGACAATCGGCGGGTGGTGAAGGTTGGCGTTAAGTTTGATGTGGATACTCGTGTACCACAAGAATGGGCAATTAATGCGTGAAAAGGAGTAGTTGCCTACACTAAACGAATTTGCCTACACAAGATAATTGGTTGAATCACTGATAGATACGCCCAAGTGTAAGCAGTGTAGGCACTTTAAAACTTTTTTTGAAAATAATCTTTTAATAATTTATGAAAACAAAACTGTTAGTTGCTTTAGTGTTTATAGGGTGTCTGACTATACAAGCTCAAGAGAGAACCAAGCACGTCTCAAATTTACATCTTGGCTTAGATGTTCAGACTAAATATATTTGGCGCGGTATGGAGATGATTACAGAGGACGCGTCTCCTGTGCTGTTTCCAGGACTAAACTATTCAAATAAAGGTTTTTATGCATACGTTTTGGGCGGCTATGCAATCAACGGGAAGTATAGTGAGGTTGATCTTGGACTGAGCTATACCTATAAATGGCTTACCGTGGGCGTCAATAACTATTATTATCCTACGACAACGATTCCGGAGGATAAGTATTTCAATTTTAAGAGCCGTGAAACAGGGCATTGGCTTGAGGGCGTAGTCACGATTGCGCCTGAGTCTGTTCCAGCGTATCTGACGGTCAGCAACTTCTTTGCTGGAGCAGACAAAGATTCTGATGGCAAACAGGCTTACTCTACTTATGCAGAACTGGGAGGATACTACGATTTCCTGAATGACCACCGCTTGGGTCTTGCAGTAGGTGCAGCATTCAACAAGAGCTGCTACAATGGGTATGCTCACGATTTCAGCATCTGTAACATAGAACTGAAATACACCTATAACCTTGCTATGAAAAGCCTGACTCTTCCACTCAGCGTAGCTTATATTATTAACCCCGTTTACGAGAAATCGCACGTAAACTTAACTGCTTCATTCTCTTTCTAAGAATCAAAATGAACGCTATCATCATGGCAGCCGGGACATCTTCCCGCTTTGTGCCTCTTTCGCATGAGAAACCGAAGGGCTTGCTTGAGGTTAAAGGCGAAATCTTGATAGAGCGTCAGATCATGCAGCTTCGGGAGGCTGGTATCAGTGATATTACCATAGTTGTCGGGTACAAGGCGGATCAGTTCACATACTTGAAAGACAAATTCGGAGTGAATATTGTAGTAAACGAAGATTATAGCCGTTATAACAACACTTCATCTGTCATTCGTGTAGTTGAAAGGCTTGAGGACACCTATCTCTGTTCATCCGATAACTATTTTCCTCGCAACGTTTTTCAAAGCAAGCCAGAGCAAAGCTATTATTCGGCTCTTTACGCTGAAGGCAAGACAGATGAATACTGCCTGGTTGCAGACAGGAATGACAATATTGTAGATGTGAAAGTTGGTGGCGCAGACTCCTGGTATATGATTGGCCATGTTTTTTTCGATAAATTATTCTCTGATAAGTTCAGGGTTATTTTGATGAAGGATTATGACCGTAAGGACACGCGTTTAGGCTATTGGGAGGACGTATATCGCAGGCATATTGATGAGCTGCCTCCGATGAAGATGCGGCGCTACCAGCCTCATGATATAGAAGAGTTTGATACGCTTGATGAACTAAGGAAGTTTGACGAGAGTTATATCAATGACACCCGTTCGACTGTTATAAAAAAAATATGCCAAGACAATGGCTGGAGCGAATCTTTGTTGTATGGATTCGAGAAAGCTGAAATAGAAGGGCAGAACGCATTTTCCTTCCGCTTAGAATCATCTCAATTCCTTTATAGCGGTAATAGTCTCATTCAAATTGCATGAACACCGCAGTCATATTGTCGGCTCGTAAGGAGCGCGATGCGCAGATTCCCTATCCATTGATGCCCTTTGAGAGCAATGGCTGTCTCTTAGACAGACATCTTTCTATCCTTCGCGATCTTCATTTCGACAACATTTTTATTATTGCCGGGTTTTGCTCTGAAATGTTTGAGCGATACGCTTCCGAACAAATTCATGTGATAGTGAATCCTGATTACGAATTTACATCCTCAATGGCTTCGCTGAGTATGGTGAAGGACTACATAAATCAGGATTTCCTGTTGCTGGAGGCTGACACTTTCTATGAGCGGAAAGTCTTGGAGAGCCTTGCTGCTATCAGTGAGGGTAACTGTTTTGTCATGACAGAAGAGAGTGGCAGCGGTGATGAGTGTTTTGTGGAAACCAAGTCAGGCTTTATTACCAAGATTACTAAGGAACGGCATCGTGTATGCCGGTTTGAAGGGGAATTGTTAGGGCTTTCTCGTGTATCTATATCGACATACAGGAAATTGATAGAAGCATGGGAGTCATCAAGTAACTCACACCTCAATTATGAATATTTATTGATGGATGTTACAGATGCCATAGACCGCCCTGTGCTGAATTTCAAAAACCTGATTTGGGGAGAGGTGGATAATCAGAGAGATTTCAACAAGCTGAAGAACGATACCTATCCCCGCTTGCGACGTAAGGAGAATCCCTTTGACAAGGATAATTTAGTGATGCATCTTGGCATTGTCTTTCCGGGGGAGGAAGTCAATACTGCCCAAATTACTCAAATAGGTGGTATGAGCAACAAGAACTTCCGCATAGACTTTAAAGGCAGGACCTATGTGCTCCGTGTCCCCGGTAACGGTTCAGAGGGTATGGTAGAACGTGGCTTTGAACAGTTTAATTCAATGGAGGGCAGTAAACTTGGCATCAACCCGCCTGTTCATTATTTCAACGAGCAGACAGGCATCAAACTGGTTGACTATGTGGAAGATGCGGAGACTCTTAATCCTGCTACCATTCAGCGGCACGACAATATGAAGAAGATTGTGAAGATTTACCAGAAGCTCCATCGCTCCCATGTCCGCCTGAAGAATGAGTTTAATGTCTTTCGTGAGATTGAGAAGTACGACGTCCTAATTGAAAAGGCTGGAGCGAAAATGTATGATGGCTGGGAGCAGATGCGACGAAATGTGATGGACTTGGAAGTGCTACTAAACAGTCTTGGTACAGACCTTCACCCTTGTCATAATGATGCTGTAGCAGAAAATTTTCTCAAGGCAAAAGATGGGACGGTGTACCTCATCGACTGGGAGTATAGTGGGATGAACGACCCTATGGCTGACTTTGCGGCCCTGTTTCTTGAAAACGATTTTACACAAGAGAATCAAGACTATGTGCTTACCCGCTATTTTGACAATGAGATTCCCGGGAATGTCATGAAGAAGATTCTTTGTTATCAGGTGCTATGGGATTGCCTTTGGGCACAGTGGACAGTCATCAAGGAGGCTAAGGGCGATGATTTCGGCTCCTATGGCATTGACCGTTACACTCGTGCGGCCGAAAATTTGAAAAAGATAAATGAAAACTAATAATAGACAAAAGAATGGAAAGAATTGAAAGTCTGAAGGGGAGGATTGATTGGATAACTACTCTTGTGCCCTTTCTTGGGGTAGCTGTTCTTGCAGCCTTCTTTATTATGGTTCCAGAGGGATCGAAGACTGTTCTTGAAGCCACCCGTAAGTTTATTGGTGACGACTGTGGCTTGTATTATGCAATCCTCGGTGTTGGAGTTTTTTGGCTTACTATTTGGACAGCCTTTTCTAAATACGGAAATGTAAGGCTTGGTAATGGAGAAAAACCCCAGTATGGAAATTTCATGTGGGGAGCGATGATTTTTACATCGGCTCTTGCTGCTGACATTATGTTCTATTCCCTGTGCGAATGGGCTATGTATGCAAGCGATTCGCATGTACAGTCGATGGGAAAGATGCAGGATTGGGCACCAACGTTCCCTTTGTTCCACTGGGGACCGATTGCATGGTGTTTCCACATGATGTTGGCTGTCTGCTTTGGATTCATGATTCACGTCCGTAAGCGGGAGCGCCAGCGCTTCTCAGAGGCCTGTCGTCCTATTTTTAAGGATAAAATGGATGGTGGACTTGGCCGTACAATTGACGTTGTTGCTATTCTTGCAATGTTGGCAGGAATAGCGACCACATTCTCTCTGGCTACACCTCTTCTTTCTGCTGCAATATGCAAGGTTTTCGGCCTCTCAGATAGTATAGGGCTGACCATTATAATTCTTATTGTAATAGCTGTATTATATACTGCAGCGGTCTGGTTTGGCATGAAAGGCATATCGAAGATGGCAAAATGGTGCATGTACTTCTTTTTTGCCTTCCTGGCTTATGTTTTCCTGTTAGGCGGTGAAGCACGTTATATTCTTGAGACAGGCTTCCAGTCGATAGGTAACATGGTACAGAACTTTATAGGGCTTTCAACTAATCTTGATCCCCTTCGGGAGACGTCATTCCCTCAGAACTGGACACTCTTCTATTGGGCATATTGGATGGCGTGGACTATTGGGACGCCATTCTTTATTGGAATGATTAGCAAAGGGCGTACCATCAAAAATACAATACTTGGAGGCTATGGTTGGGCTTTAGCAGGCACATTCACCTCTTTTATTATACTCGGTAACTATGGCTTGGCACAGCAGCTAAAGCATGGCCTTGATGTTGTAGGGCTTATTGATGGAGGTGGCACCTATTATGATGCGATTCTCCAAATTCTGGGAACACTGCCGATGCCAGAGATTGCCTTGTCGCTTCTGGTGGTAACAATGGTTATGTTCTATTCGACTTCTTTTGATACACTCACATTGATTGCTTCAATTTATTCATATAAACGGATGGGAAATAATGAGGAGCCGCATAAGGCTATCCGTGGATTATGGGCAGTGATGTTCATTCTTTTCCCTATCGGACTGCTATTTTCAGAGAACACCATGTATGGTCTCCAGTCAGTATCTATTATTGCAGCTTTCCCCATTGGCATCATCATAATGATTATGATTTGGGCATTCTTTAAGGATGTCAATTTATATATTAGAGAGAAATAGGTTTTGGGCTATTACCATCTTCTTTTAAAAAAAAATTGATAATATGAGTGAGCTAAATAAAGAGATTTCTTTAGAAGAAAGAAAGAAAATACAACTTACAATGTTGGAAGAGATTCATTCTTTTTGTGAGTCTCATGCTATAAGATATTCTATTTCCTACGGAACACTACTTGGTGCTGTTAGGCATAAGGGCTTCATACCTTGGGATGATGATGTCGATTTAATGATGCCTTTACCAGATATGCTAAAATTCAAATCGGAGTTTTCAAGTGATAAATTGAAGTATTGTGATGTAGATACAGAACCTTATTATGAATACTCTTTTTCACGTATTGCATATAAGCCAACATTTAGGAGTATAGGTCTTAAATGCAAAACTTATGGTGTGAATATTGACCTTTATCCTGTTGTATGTCTGCCTGATTCGATGGAAGGGCAAACTGCCTATTTTGAGGTTGCCGAAAGGTTGAATATTACTAGACATTGGTATATGAGATGGCGTAGAAGAATTATAAGAAGGATTCCTATTTCTACGATACCAGGATATAAGCGATCAATAATGAAAGTCCGAGATCATGAGTTGTTTAATACAGTGGAATATGGAACATCGAATGTCTATTATGTGAATTCTGGCCCAATATCAGAAAAAGACACATGCTTGTATTCTTATAATATTTTTAAAGACTCTGTTTTACTACCGTTTGAGAACTTGATGCTTCGAGCTGTTTCCTGTTACGACGATTTCCTCCGTGTTTGTTACGGAGATTATATGCAGCTACCTCCTGAAGAGGATAGACACCCTTATCATGGTGGGGGATATTATTGGTTGTAGCTAATGGATAAAGTAAACTCTAATACACAAAAAGTAGTTAAAGGAATCTCCTCTCAAACGATAGTTACTCTATTGTTGGGGGTAGAAGGTATCTTGTATTTCTCGGTTATGTCACGCCTGTTGTCACGCGAAGATTTTGGATTTTTCGCAGCAGTTACGGCAATAACAACAGTATTTAGCAGTTTTGCTGATGCGGGAATTGGTTCTGCATTAATTCAGCAAAAGGAGATGTCGGAAGATTTTAAAAATACGGCATTTACGTTATCAGTCATTATTGGTGGTATTGTTTCTCTCCTGTTAGTTGCTGTATCTGGACTTTTGGCGCAGCTTGTTGTTGATTCACAATTACAGATACCACTTATGATTATGGCAATTACAATCTTTTTCAATGGGATGGTGTCTGTTAATTTTAGTTGGATGCGCCGTTACTTGCATTTCCTTCGTGCAGGAATCATTATGTTAGTAGCTCACGTGTTATCATCTATAATAGCCATAATTATGGCATACGAGGGCTATGGTTATTATTCGATATTGGGAAAAGTTGTTATTTCATCCTGTTTAACCTTAATTATTTCATACTTTTATGTTCAAACAAGTTTTAGTTTTTGCCTGAAGAAATCCTGCGCTAGTAGTATCTTGAATTTTGGCGGATGGTTGACAGCAAGTGTTATTCTTAATAATATATCTTCTCAGATTGACCGATTGTTAATGTCTCGGTTATTGTCTGTTGAGGCTCTTGGCGCTTATAATAGGCCAAAAGAGTTTGTCCTACAGATAGGGATGCGTATAAATGGTATCTTTGATACAGCTCTTTTTCCTGTATTGTCAGGTATTCAGGATCAGAAAGAAAGTCTTAAAAATGCTTTTATGCGTTCAACTTATTATTTGAATTTGTGCTCAATGGGTATGGCTTTAGCCTTTATTTGTAACACAGACTTGATTATTCGCATTTTTTTTGGCGAAGATTGGCTTGATTTGAAAATTCTTTTTCAGATAGTGTCTCTTTCGCTTATTTTTAATATAAACGGTAGGTTGGGAGATTGTTATTTAAGAAGTTTGGGATTGGTCCGCCAGCAGTTTAATCTACGGGCTTTTGAATTGATATTAAGTGTAGCTTTTATCGTCATAGGTTTTCGGTTTGGCCTCATGGGCGTTGCAGTAGGTTTCTTGTTAGCTAATATTGTAGTTATTTTAATAAAGGTGTTTTATCTTTCAAGGAAGTTGGATGTTTCTAATCATACCACATTGCAGTGCCTTTTAAGTAGCTGGATGTATAGTTTGTATTTCGTACCATTAATAATGTGCCAGCATTTGTTTCATGCAAATACATGGATAGGAAATATAGTGCTCTTGTCAGTTTTTGTCATGTTGATGGCTTTGTTGTTTTTGGCATTTCCCTTATTGGTTGGAAGACGTTATAAAGAAGAAGCCTTTCTGACGATTAATAGTTTCGTAAAATCAAAAGTGCATAAGGTGTGAAAGGAAGAAATTTAGCCACTCTTTATGTATGGCTTTTTGTCTTTTATTTACTTTCAACATCTCTGTTTGGGAGTAGCTTTATTATTACGCGTATTTTTTCTCATATACTGCGTATTTGGTCTTTACTATGTTTCTTATCACTGCTTTCTTCTTATGGGCTGAAACCTGCAATGCTGAAGGCATTGGGGGCATTACTCCTTATGTTTGTGTGCTATGGCATGATACAAGAGTTTCAAGGTACGATTTATTACGCCCACGATCCTCCCGTACCCATAACCGGTAGTTTTTTTGTTTTCAAAATTTGTGCCTCTTTATTACCGATATTTGCATTTTGTTTTTATGCAAAGAGAGGCTACATTACGGAAAGTTTTATTTCTAATAGAATCGTTCTTTTTTTGATTATCATTACAATTGGGGCAATTTCTAATATGACGAAGGAATTGAGCCAAGCAGATACGGATGAAATTACGAATAACTTCGGTTATACGTATCTTTCCCTAATGCCGATGCTTGTGTTTATTAAAACAAAGTTCAGACGGGTCTTATTTGGAGCTTTTTGCTTAATCATGATACTTCTATGTATGAAGCGAGGGGCTATCCTAATTTCATTTATTGTTATAACAGTATATATGCTATCGCTCCTTAAGGAATCGTCGAAATCGACCAAAATAAGAGTGGTGGTTTCTATGCTGTTAATCTCTTTAATTGCATTTTATGCAGTAAATAGGATGATGTCGAGAAGTGATTATTTTCAAGAAAGAGTAAACGATACAATGGAAGGAGATTCTTCTGGGCGAGATATTTATTATGCCTTTTTTATTGATTATTATTTGAATAACACTACTGATGAAGAATTCCTTTTGGGAATGGGTGCTAATGCTACGTTAGGTATTTGGCATAATTATGCTCACAATGATTGGTTGGAAATAGCTATTAACCAAGGATTATTTGGCGTTTTCTTATACTTAATATATTGGATAACGTTTCTGAAATTATGTTTAAAGAAAGGAGTTGAGCATAAGATAAAAACTGCATTATGGATAGTATTTGTCATTTATTTTTTGCAAACATTCTTTTCTATGTCTTACAGTGACTATACTCTTTATTCCAGTATGGTATTGGGGTATTGCATAGCCTGCTCGGCTGAGAATAGTTGCAAAGATACTAATTTGGTTACGAATGACAAGACTGATTTGAACGTTTTATGAATAAGCTTGTAGAATATTTAAAGAATCCAATTAAAATTAAAAAGGGGCTTTTGTTTCGCATGGCTCCTTATATAGAAGATGATGCCACTTTTCTAAAGATAAAGTGGAAGATATGTATGGATTATCCGCTGAACCTTGATAATCCTAAGACTTATAATGAAAAATTACAATGGTTGAAGTTGCATGATAGGAAGCCAGAGTATATGACAATGGTGGATAAATATGAAGCCAAATTGTATGTTTCTAAAATTATAGGTGAAGATTATATAATCCCTACTATAGCAGTTTATAATAATGTTGAGGCAATTGATTTTGAGAGCCTTCCAGATCAATTTGTGCTAAAATGTACTCATGACAGTGGAGGTGTGGTGATTTGCGAAGACAAAGCAAATCTTGATATTGACTCAGTTATTACCAAATTGAGAAAGAGATATAATAATAACTGGTTTCTATTCTACCGTGAGTGGCCTTACAAGAATTTGAAGCATCGTATAATAGCAGAGCAATACATAACTACGCAAAACAATGATTTGAAAGATTACAAGTTTTATTGTTTTGATGGAGTAGTTAAAGCTATAATGGTTGCAGAAGGGCGTTTTAGTGAGAAAAAGTCATTCTCATATTTCGATACAAATTGGAATAAATTAGATTTTACGTGGGGGGCACCTAAGCCGACGGTCTATCCCACAAAGCCTGAACATTTTTCAGAAATGCTTGAAATTGCTGAGGAACTGTCAAAGGGTATACCTCATGTCCGCGTTGACCTATATAATGTCGATGGTAAAATATATTTTGGAGAATTGACATTTTATGATGGGAGTGGAATGCAGGCATTTGAGCCGAGGCAATGGGATTACAAATTTGGAGAGTATATTAATCTGGAAAAGTTACGGTAACTGATTATTATTAAATGAGCAAGAAAAAAGTGCTAATATTCACGCTGGGTGCTGTAGGTGGAGCGGAAAGGATGGCAATAACTATCGGAAAGTTACTGCCAACATCTTCTTATTATGTTAAATTTATAGTGCTGGGTGATAATAATCAAATACTGGACTTTATGCCTAATGGCTATGATGTAAAGAAGCTCTCTTATAGTACAAAATCCATATTTTCAATTGTTAGAATATGGTGGGTCATAATGAAGGAAAATCCCAATATCGTATTTGGTACACAAGCAAGGATTAACCCACAAGTTACGGTTGCTTCAAGATTGGCAGGGAAGAAAGTCTTGATTCGTAGTTCAGGAATGCTAAGTGACTATAAAGGTCTTAAATACTTAATGGCAAAGTGGTTTTATCCACTTGCAGACATAATTATAGCTCAGCAAGAGGAGATGCGGAAGGAAATTGCGAAGTTGTGTAAAATTAGCTCAAGCAAGATAGTAACACTTCACAATGTGCTTGATATCGAGAATATTGATGCAAAGATTAGGGTTCCTTCTCCGTTTCCACTACAACAATCAATTAATTTTGTAAACGTAGCCCGATTATCTCCGGTAAAAGGCCATGAGATAGCAATCAAAGCAATGTCAATAGTTAAGCGTTCTGTTCCCAATGCTCATCTTTACTTTATTGGTTCATATGAAAATCCATCCCTTTATTCAGATCTCAAGGAGCTGGTGTCAGAATTACATTTAGTTGATTGTGTGCATTTTGTTGGCTATGATAGCAACCCATATAGATGGGTAAAATACAGTGACTGCTTTGTTTTTCCCTCTCGTAGCGAGGGACTCCCTAATGCTCTTATAGAAGCTTCTTATATTGGTGTCCCGTGTGTGGCATCAATGTGCTTGGAAATAGTAGGCGATATTATTAAAGATGGATATAATGGGTATACAACAAAGGTTGGTGATGTTGAGGGATTTGCAGAAGGTATGATTAAGGCGATAAAATTGAACAGTTTTGGAATGCTTTATAAGCCTTCTAGTAAAGATGACTTTGTCGATTTGTTTAATTCTTTAATTTAATAATTCTATGAAAGAATTGACGTCAGGTGAATTACAAGATGTTAGTTTGGATATTCTCGTCAATTTTCATAACTTTTGTGTTAAGAATGACATTCACTATTCATTAAGTGGGGGTACGTTGTTGGGTGCAATTCGTCATAACGGGTTCATACCTTGGGATGACGACATTGATGTTCAGATGACGCGACCAGATTATGAACGGTTTGTCCATCTGTATAGGTCAGGAGAAGATTACAAACTTTTCGCTTATGAACGGGAGGACGGTGGAAATGCAAAAATTCCTTATGCTCGTCTTTGTGAAATGAAAAAAACGTATGTTGACCAGGGCGTGGCTCCGTGGGTTGACGAAGCGGTTGGGGTGTGGATTGATATTCTGCCAGTTGACGGTGCACCAGATAATAGAATGTTAGCCAAGTTGAGAATTATGTGGATGTATATCTTGTGGAGGCTTTCAGTAATAGCACGTGAAGATTTGGACTTGGTAAAGGATATTCCTGCCCTGAATAACAAGTTTGCTAATATTGTTAGAATTATTATTAAGAAACTTCTTCCTGATGATTTTCTGGATTATTATATAAAGCAATGCAAGAAATACGATTTCGAAGACAGCACTTATTTTGCTAATTATGCAGTACTGCATTATAAGTTTAAGGAATGGCAACCAAAGAAATTCATGGCGAGCTATAGTCTTCATCGGTTTGAAGAATCTGAGTTCTTCATTATGAATGGTTACGACGGAAATCTTAAATGTCTCTATGGCGATTATATGCAATTGCCACCTGAAGAAAAACGGGTAAAACACGAATTCTATCGTTATTACTGGAAATGATATTTTGAAACAGCTTTAATTTGATATGCAATTATGAATATAGGATTATTGATAGCCGGGGGATCTGGCAACCGCATGGGACAGGACATTCCCAAACAGTTTATGCATGTTGATGGGGCACCCATCATCATCTGGACAATGAAAGCGTTTGAGCAGCATCCAGATATTGATGCGATTGCCGTTGTATGTTTGAAAGGGTGGGAGACCGTCCTACAGTCGTATGCCAATCAATTCTTGATAAAGAAATTGAAGTGGATATTCCCTGGTGGGAATACTGGCATGAAGTCAATCCATAATGGAATTTATGGACTGAAGGATGCTGGCTGTGGTGACGAGGATTTGGTGCTGATTCATGATGCTGTCAGACCTTTGTTGTCGCAGGAGATTATTTCTTCAAATATCGCTATATGCAAGGCATATGGTTATGCTATTACGGGCATTCAATGCCGCGAAGCAATTCTTGAGAGCGAGGATGGCTTTACGACAAATAAAAGTATACCTCGTGATACACTTATTCGTACTCAGACCCCACAGACTTTCCGATTGGGGAATATTATTGCTGCACATGAAGAGGCCAAGGAGAAAGGCATAACTAATTCTGTTGCTTCATGTACATTGATAGCTGAACTTGGTCCACAGCGTATGATGCATATTGTTCCAGGGTCTGAGAAGAATATTAAAATTACAACTGTTGAAGACCTTGAAATGATAAAGGCGCTGATGCACACTTCTAAAGAATCGTGGCTGAAGTAATGGATTATAGGTTGAAACGACTCCCCCTGGGAATCCAGAACTTTGAGAAGATTCGAAGAGAAGATTTCCTCTACGTTG
>ODAI010085879.1_pt1 | contig 12308 bp, 8 predicted proteins | sample 1539321 | NCBI WGS metagenome assembly ODAI01 (sample SAMN02144231, study PRJEB22623) | gut metagenome | biome: sheep rumen | host: Ovis aries | place: New Zealand
AGATGTCGCGTCCAAGGCTCCAATAGAATTCGATCTTACAGGAATTGACTTGAACAACAGCTTTGATTTGCTGCTGTCTAAACCTACGTTCTATATCAACGACCCATTGTTTATACGTTGGGGCGACTATAAGCTCAAAGGCTTGCCTCAAGAAATTTTGCAAATAATTTGGATGCCCCAATAATAATCTCTATCTTTGTGGGCAGAAAAAAGTAACCATGGATTATCTTAATTAATAGCAATCTTGTATTAATTACATCAATGAACTAATTTTGTATGGAATTATTTGATTTATCAAAACATAAGAAAGATAGATTTTTAGTTGGAGTATATAGATCAGACAAAAATCAACAACAATGGATTGGGAGTACTCACTTGTACAATGTACGAGTAAAATATGATTTATTTAATAGTCGTAATGGTGAAATTGATTCTGTGGAAAGACCACAATTTGTGCTAATTTTTGATTTCAAGAATTGGGATAATTTCATATATTTATATCAATGTAAGGGTGCTTCTTATAAAAGTGAGGAAGAAATGCTTTCGATGAACTATCCTAAGCCTCAAGGGACATATTATGTTTATGAGTTGGGGGTAGAATATCGAATGGTCCCAATCGATATGAAAGATTTCGTAAGCGAGTTTAAAAAAAATAAAGGTGCTCGAGAAAGCTATATGCCTTCCACATTTACAGGAGAGCAATTATTGCCATATACACGAGAGTTTCAATTAAGTCATGCCGTATCGCTACAGGAGAGACCCATTCGCCTAGGAACTCTTTTTTCAGGTATCGGAGCGATAGAGCAAGCCTTTGAAAAGATGAACTTGAATCATGAAATTGTATTTGCTTGTGATAATGGAGAGAGAGAGTTAAAAGAGTCCCAAGAAGAACTCAGAGAAAAACTAAAGGGCAAAAACAATTACGATTTGGAAAAATCCCTCTCCGATCTTTACAAACTAGAAGGAGGAGAAAATATGATGGAAAGATCATACAAAGCTAATTATGCAATTCAGGAAGATCGTTTCTATCAGGACATTCGTTTTCTTGATGGCCATTTGTTTAGAAACAAAGTGGATATAATTGTTGGCGGAAGTCCTTGCCAGGCATTCTCTAGTAATGGAAAACGAGGAGGTTTTGAGGATACTCGTGGTACTCTTTTCTATGAATATGCCCGTATTATTAACGAAGCGCAGCCAAAATGTTTTATTTTCGAAAATGTAAGAGGCATGGTTAATCATGACAAGGGTAGAACTTGGCAAATCATAAAGCAAACTTTTAAGGAACTAAAATATCGGATCTACATTCACCATAATGAACGGGGGCAGGAAGATCCCATTCTTGATGCCGTTGATTATGGTTTACCACAATTGCGTAGAAGACTATTTGTTGTAGGGATAAGAAATGACATCCAGCTCCAGCAAGACTTTCGTTTTCCGGAGAAAGTTAAACTAGGTAATATTACAGTAAATGACTATTTGGATGCCAATGTCGATGCAAAATATTACCTTGGACGCAAGGGGTTCGAATTTGTGACTACTCATCCATCAAGGGCACAAGTTGGATTAGCCGTAATGACATGCCAAAAAGCAAATCAGCAGTTTAATTGGAATGGCACATTTATTTTTGAACCTTTATCATCAAAACATACTGAAGAAATATTAAAAAAAGCATATGTTGGCGAATGGAAAGGTCAAAAGGGGGTTATAAGAATGTTTACGCCTAGAGAATGTTTAAGACTCATGGGATTCTCTGATAAATTCAAAATTAGAGTAAATGATACTATGATGTGGCGTCAATGCGGCAATTCTATAGCTGTAAATGTGTTGGAGAAACTAATGTGTCAATTAATTATAACTGGAGTTTTCAATACAAAATGATAAAACTAGGAACTGTATTTTCTGGCATTGGTGCCATAGAGCAAGCATTAAAGAGACTACATGTCGAGCATGAACTGGTCTTTGCTTGTGACAACGGAGACATTGACTTGTCTTTGTTTGACCGACCCTTGCAGAAAGAGTACAAAACGCTTCAGACAAAAAGAGGGAAAAGAACCTTAACAGAAGAAGAAACTTTAAGATTAAACGAACTATCCCAAAAGGAAAATTTGCTTGCAGAAGAGACACGCAATTACATATATAGTTTGGATAGCAAAGAAGCAAAAATGGAGTACGTGGAAGCCTTATATCGTAAAAGCGGGAAAAGGGAGAATCACGTAAAAAGAACTTATTTAGCAAACTATCCTGACGTTCAAGATTTTCATTTGGATATTCGCTTTCTTGACGGCAAGGATTATAAGGGGGAGATAAACTTACTAGTAGGAGGCAGTCCATGTCAGGCATTCTCCACAGTTGGTGCTCAAGCAGGTTTGGATGATACACGAGGGACTTTATTCTATGACTTTGCACGTATAATTGACGAAACAAGGCCAAGAGCCTTTATATATGAAAATGTCAAAGGCCTTACGACCCATGATAGCGGAAGAACATGGGATATGATTAAACATATCTTTACCAATGTACTTCATTATCGAATTACCGAACCGCAACTTCTCAATGCATCTGACTATGGAATACCACAAACAAGGAGGAGAGTGTTTGTCATAGGCATCAGGAATGACATAGAATGTAAACCATTTGAGTATCCCGCTCCTACTGGGTGTACATATACGATGCAAGACTTTCTCGAAGAGAATTGTGCTCCTGGATGTTTTTCCTATAACATGGACGGCAGTATTCATATTGAGAAAAAGCCTGGAGGGCGTGAGCATATTGAGAGGTTTATTCTTACACCTAAGGTTCGTGATTATGTTCTTGCTTCTGGAACGAAGAATTTCAGGACTTCTACCAAAACCGATATGCCTATAGCCCGCACACTACTGAAAACTATGACACAGCACCATCGTGCAGGTGTAGATAATTATATTACGGTAGGAATCGATGATGAAGGAAAGAAAATCCTAAGAGCCTTGACCGATAGGGAGTGTCTTAGACTAATGGGATATTCTGATTCATTCCGTATGGTTGTGAGTCCAATGCAAATATATAGGCAAGCAGGCAACTCTATCGTTGTTGATGTGATGATGGCGGTCGTGAGAGAGCTAATAAAAACAGGGGTATTTAAAGAGAATAACTAAAAACATTTAATAACTAAAAACCTTACAATTATGGCATTATTTAAAAGAATTGATTCCTTTGATGTCACATTTGCAGATTCTTTTGCAAGTCCAGAACTAAAAGTTAATGAAGTGAGGGTTCATAAAAATGGGAAAGTTGCAAAAAAAGGCGTAGGGGAGAAGCGTATTTATTGTGGTTATGATGAAAAGGCTCTAAACGATTTTTTCCGTTTTGACTTGAACCCTATTTTCTTTTTGCAAAAAGATGACTTAGAAGAATACTCCCAAGCGATTGAACAAGAATATCTTAATCCCCAATATCATTACGGAGAAGGGATAAAAGAGACATATGCTATATGGAAACGTAATAGCATACGTCTGAGTAATCTTAATGAAGACCGCCTTTATCTTGAGTTTAGTCATATATTTGATAGTGGGAATCGTTATTATATTCGTCTCCCCCAAAGGAGCAAACTAACTATGCATTTTCATGATAATTGGGACTATTTGAGAGAAGTTTGTCTACCACGAGTAAGCAGGTTGCTCTTCGTGAAATTAGTGGACACGGAAACTGGACAATTACATATATACATCAAACCTTATTATGGTGGTGTAATTACAGGCACGAAGAAGCGCCAAGTAGTAGACACTAAACCGCTCAAGGATGAACGTGGAGACAAAGCTAGGAAGGGACAAGAGAAGTATCGCGAACAAGTGTTTAACCGTTTCTCCTATTGTGTGGTAACACATGTAACAGATCCAAATTTGCTAATAGCTTGTCATATTAAGGATTATGCCAAATGTAATCATGCAGAACAATATGATAAATACAATGGACTCACTATGACTCCAACTATTCATACTCTATTTGATATGGGGTATCTTACTTTTGATGATAATGGTAAAATGGTCTTGTCTGACTTCTTCCGCAATAATGACAGGCGTTGTTTGAATTTATTTGGGAAGAGCATCAGCATTCCTCTCACAAATGAGATGAAGCCATATTTGCAATGGCATAATGAGCATACCTTTATCAGAACAAGTAGAGGAGTGCAGATTGTAGGACAAGATAATGATATGTAGAACATAAAAACATTCATATGGATTATACTGGTTTTGAGTACGAAGATGTTCGTACGTGGATTCGTAAAAAGAGAGAAAAAGCGGACAATCCATCTTCTTGGGAAGAGATCTTTTTAGCTTGCAAAAAAGATGAAGATTCATTGGTCGCTTTCCTTGAAAGTAGGCATGAAGATGATGACTGGCCAGTAATGTCTATTGAAGACTGGAAGGCTATTGTGCAAGAGCAAAAGGAAGCCGAAGAAAATACAATCAGATTTGCTGTTGAAAGTGGTGCTGCTATCATTCATGGAGACAATCAGATAAACACAGTAAATATATCTACGAACAAAAGCTCTAGTTGGCAATCTTATAAGAATTGGTTGTTATCCCCCGCGAAAGGATTTAAACAGGAAACAGTCAATGAAATAGAAAGAGCGACCCTAAGCATATTGAGACGTTTAAGTTTGGATACCACTAACTCAAAGCCTAGAAAGGGACTTGTTATTGGTAATGTGCAATCTGGCAAGACTGCCAATATGGCGGCACTTATGGCTATGGCTGCAGATAGCGGTTGGAATATGTTTATAGTCCTTTCAGGCACTATTGAGTCTCTTCGAAAACAAACAGAAGACCGTTTGTTTGATGATTTGCATAGAGATAATTGCAACATCGATTGGATGCCGCTTGATAAACCTAGTTCACGAAGCCCGAAGATTCTAAAGGCTAATGCCATGCGCTTTAATAGCAGGAACCATAGCTACTTTGTTGTTAGTCTTAAAAACAAGGCCCGTCTGAAAGAACTTATGCTTTGGCTGCAAGAAGACAGTAACGTACAAAGCCAAATGAAAGTAATGGTTATAGATGATGAGGCTGATCAGGCTGGTATTAACACCGCAGATGTTGATTCAGGCGAACGAAAAGCTATCAATGATTTAATTACTAATCTTGTCAATGGTAAAACTTGGGATGGACAAGACTGCAAAGGTCATTTCAAGGCCATGAACTATATTGGTTATACAGCCACTCCTTATGCAAACATCCTTAATGAATCAGGTGAGGAGTCGTTATATCCAAGAGATTTCATTGCCACTTTAAGTGTCTCAAAAGAATATTTTGGTCCACAACAGATATTTGGATGCGAAGATACTGGATATGAAGGAATTGATATTGTAAGGACGATTCCTAAAGACGATGCAAATGACTTCGACAAGTTGCATAAAGATTCATCTATTGATTTGCCCCAAAGTGCTTTGGATGCTATATGCTGGTTCCTTTGTGGTGTTGCATGCATGCGTTATTGGAAATACAAAAAGCCTATAAGCATGCTTGTTCATACAAGTCAAAAAACGGATTACCATTCAAACGTCGCAAGTGCTATAGAAGAATGGATAAAAAGCCTTTCAACCGAAGAGTTTATTCGCAAATGCAGGAAAGTTTGGGAGTCTGAGACAAAAATAATCACCCGAGCTGATTTCCTGAATCAATACCCTGATTATGGAATTTCGCCAGATAGTATTAGAGATTATCCATCGTTTGCGGAAATAGAAAAGGAACTAAAGGTGTTATTGGACAATAGCAAACCTGAGAATCCGAGGATTTCTAATATACCGATGAGTGATAAACGAACTCCTCGATACCATAATGGTATTCACTTGTGCGTCGATAACTGCAAAAACAATGGGATTGCAGATGACATGATGCTTAGGCTCATGTATCCCGATCAGGAGAATATGCCTTCTCCCGCCCCTGCGTTTATTGTTGTTGGCGGTGCTACACTCTCGCGAGGACTTACTATCGAGGGACTAATTAGTACTTATTTCCTACGTTCAGTAAAACAATCAGACACTCTGATGCAGATGGGACGATGGTTTGGGTATAGGAAAAAATATGAATTAATACCACGAGTATGGTTAACTGAGGATGCAGTTAAGCAATTTGAGTTCCTTTCTCTACTTGACCAACGCCTTCGTGATGAGATTCATTTCATGGATACATTTGGCATAAGACCATCCCAGTATGGCCCCCGTGTTGTGAATTCTCCGCGATTGAGTTTCATCCGAATCGTTGCAAAGAATAGAATGCAAAAGGCCCAAAGCACAGATAGAGATTTCAGTGGGGCTGCTTCGCAAACTCAACTTTTCGATAACGATGCAGTTATCTTAAAATCGAATATTGACTGCGCTCGCTCCTTCTTGCAAGAACTAGGTGCTCCCGAAACGACGAAACCTATAAATAAGCATGCGGCAAGCAGTAAAGTTTGGCGCGAAGTTCCCCTTGATAATATAAAGTCTTTCCTTAAGAGTTATAAGTTTCAGAAGAGGCAAAACGTCTTTAAGGATATCGATGCTATGCTTGAATGGATTAAAAAGATGACAGATGAGGGTAGTATTGGTAAATGGAATGTAGTCCTATCGGGTTTAGACAAGGACAAAACAAAAAACGGATATTGGGAGGTTAGCCCAGGAATTGGCATCTATAAAATTTCCCGTTCTCAAAAGGTCAAGAAGAAAGAAGAGGGAATTATAAACATGGGAGCATTACGTGCTCCTAAGGACATTATTGCAGATATTGACCTAGATAAGGTTTCAGACCCTGAGGTTATAAAAAGTGTCCAGAATTTCAACACTAAATATCCATATGAACTTCGCGAAAAGGCTGGCCTATCCACCACACCTCAATTGACGATTCATATTGTTGATAAAGACTCTAAACCAAGTGGAGGTAGTAAAAACCGATGTGCTTTGGAGGCTAAGGATGATATTGTCGGTTTAAGCATTATTATTCCTGGCGAAAGCAAATATAGCGACAATACTGCCACCATATCTGTAATTTTGGATGAGATGGGATTAAACAATGGTGAAACTGACGTGTCAGATGAAAATTGAAATAGCAAAACTTGGTCGAATGTCACAAACGGGAAGTTCCCTGATGACATTGTATCAAGACAAGCATACGCCGGTGCTGGATTTGCTTGTTCGTGAATCGATACAAAACTGCCTCGATGCAGGAAACTATGTGCATCCCAATGCAGAGAACAAGAAATTTGTAGAACTGAGTTTTTTGACAGGGGACTTCTGCCCTTCTAAGTTTAATGAACTATTGGAAGGTTCAACCGAAGCCCTGAACAAAAGATACCCAGAATCAAAAGCGCGCTATCTTGCAATCAGGGATAAATATGCTGTTGGACTTACAGGGCCACTACGTATGAGCGAAGTTAAGGATTACAAGTATGGTAATCTTCTTAAACTTGTATACGACATATGTAAACCTCAAGAAGGTGCTGGTGCTGGTGGTTCATGGGGTATAGGAAAGACCATATTCTTTAGAATAGGCATGGGCCTTGTTGTTTATTATAGTCGAATATGGGATGAAAAAAACAACAAGTTCAGTTCCAGATTTGCTGTAAGCATTGTTGAGGATGAGCATTCTGAAGATGCAATTATACCAAAAGATGGCGAAACAAGCAATACAGGTATTGCATGGTGGGGTAATTATGTAAACAATGAGGAGACGGAACCTATTACCGATGAAGACGAGATAGATGGTTATCTAGAAATATTCGGCATTCAACCATATGTCGACAAGGAAACAGGAACTACCGTCATCGTTCCATATATTGACGAGGACGCACTCCTTACCAACAACCGTTTCGAAGAAACTGATGAGGTAGAGTTTGCTGCAGAGCATATAGTGCCTTCTTGGATGCATAGCATTGATGATTACCTTTCTATAGCTGCACAAAGATGGTATTTCCCAAGGTTGAATAATCCTTCTTACAAATTTGGAAGATATCTGAAATTGTACATTAACGACAAGCTTGTAAGTAAGTCAGATATGCAACCGCTTTTCCTCTATTGGCAAAATCTATATAATTGTGCTATATTAAACACGACAGTTTGTGACACAGATTATATTGAAGAAATAGATATCCATTTAGAGAAAATTAATCTTAACAAGTATCTTAAAGACACTTGTGCAGGCCGTGTGGCTTTTGCTACAATAGGAAGAGACTCGTTGGGAATGTGTCCACCTGACAACCTGTATTCTCCATATGTATGCACAGACACGGATGACAGTGAAGGAGAAACAAATAGGCCCCTTATGGCATTTTGTAGAATGCCAGGTATGATTGTCAACTATAAAGGAAATGAAGAATGGCTAAAGTCAGTGCCATATACCGAAAAAGATAGATATCTTATTGCTATATTTGCTTTGAATTCTGAAAACATACTTGAAATCAACTCTCAAACGCTTGAAGAGTATGTAAGGAAGAGCGAGTTGGCTGACCATCATTCATGGGATGACTATAATACAGGTAGCGGTAAGAAATCTGACATAATATCAAAAATTAAATGGCACACGGCTAAGAAAATTGCAAGAGCGTTCGAGGCTAAGACGGAAGATACGGATGAAAAAACTGATAGCGGATGGGGGAAAATAATGGCCGATATAATTCTCCCTAAAGAAGGTTTTGGTACTAGGTCTACTAGAAGAAACGTCAATCCGAGCCGGTTAACTTATGAAAGCCATAAGTCCATCAGTATAGCTCTATCCGATGAAGATACAGCATATTATGGGGACACAATGGAGTTTACGTATTACATAAAGTCACGTGAAAAGACCTCATCCTTTAACCTTAACTTGTATATAGGAACAGAAGGCAAGGCTATCAGTTCGCTCGAATGGGAAAAGGATGGCTTGGCACTGCCCTTTGAAGTAAATTCTATTCTACTCCGTATGGACAAGCTTGACGGGGCGCCAAATACAAATATGTGGAGAATTGATAGTAATGATACTACTATCTTTGACAATCTTATAACAATTAAGAACAACAAGACTACAAGCGGTATTACATATGGCCTTAGCGTTCAGTTCCAGGCCCCGCACACATTCTTAATGTCAGCTACATTTGCAATCAAGGTAATATCACGTAATGTAAAACCACTATTAATATCGGAATAAAATGGCAAAGAATATTACGTTATTTCCAACTCTGACAAAACAGCGTTCAAGAGATATTTTTACGATTCCCATTCCGACTTTAAAGTACAGTAGGGGCGGAACTTTACATACCCTCAAACTAAACGAGCAAGACTCTCCCATCTCTTCAATAAGTGATGAGGATGGTTATTGGAATGCGGATGATTATGATTTGATTATTGATTGGCAGTTCACCTATCAAAATGCTGCACGGCTTTATAATCCAGACAATTGGGAATATGCATGTGCCTGCAGAAATGCTAAAATCGGGATTGCTCTATCATGGTTTTCTTCAGACTCAAGGAGGAGAAGTACTATTCCGATAGTTACGTTAGAGAATGACGAATCTCTTCATCCTGTAAGGCATGTTGAACGATTCGAGAAGGGAGAATTGCGAGGTAACGTTGGGCTATCCCTTAAAATATTCTTACAAGAAGCAGGGATTCCTCAGGATGATGAAATGCAGTTCGCAAATATACCTGGTACTTTGTTGGGAGAATTAAAGACTCAGACATTGTGTCTCGACGGTAGCGGCTCTTTTTTTACGATTTATGAAGTTAACAGGCCTGGTGAGCCGTTGTGGGATGTAGAATATAATATTGACGACCCAACTGTCGACCAGTTCTCAGACTGTGTCGCCATCAGCCTTAATCGTGCACACAAAAAGTTTCCTTTAGTAAAAAGGGATAGTGGGGTTTTTTGTCAGCAACTCTTAACTGAGATTATGGCAAATTCCATTGCTACTGTTATTGAAACAGTAAGAGCCTATGAAAAAGACGACAACTTTGACTGTCTGATTGATTTTGAAGAAGGAAGTGTTGCTCAAGCTCTTGCATATTTTAAGGATAAACTGCTTTGGGATTTTTCAAATCCAATTACGGTTTCACACTCTGCTAGATTATACATCGAAAAAAATATCAAGGATTATGAAAATACTAGAATATAATAGGAATCAGGCTCATTTAGCTTTTGACAAGTGGAAAAAAAACAACGAATTATCGTCTTTGCCACCAGAATATGCAGCCATAAGGAATGATTTGATACAATTCTTCGATGTTATTTATGGAGAAGTATCAGGCGAAGATAGAAAAGAGTATATGATAGACACATTTTTCGGCCTCAGAATTTATGATTATTTTAGCAATAAGGATTGGTTTAACCTGAGAACGGCTGCTAATGATAACTTTTGGCGATATATTGCAGTAGGCGTTATTCCAGATATTGTTGCAAAAAGGTGGGGCGCAAATAAAGACAACTATTTTTGGAAACAGTCCAATAGGCTCTGGCCTAAAACCACATGGTGGTATATACATCTAACGTGGCATAATTCTATAGATGAGACAAAAAACCTACTTACGGACAAAAGGTTCAATAGCGATGCCATACAAGGACTAGTAGAAAGAACTGGTAAGAAGGGAACCTTTGTTGATGTTTATAGGGAAATTGTTTATCAATATAGCTTGTTAGACTACAACAAAATCGCAAAGTTCAAGAAGCAAGCGTCTGGAGGTAGTGATAATTTATTTCGTGCTATTATGCGCTTAAACACAGCTAGAAGTTTGGTTACTGACCCATGTTTAACAAAAGGGGGTGTCAGTGGATATGTCAGTTCAATTATTAATGATTTAACCATAAACTTATAAAGCTATATGAAACAGTTGATAGAAGAAATCAGAACGCATTTTGCGTCTCAAGTACAAGGAATAAGAATGCTTAAATGTTTGCCCGCAGATTATAAAGCTTATAGTTTCAGACAGGGTGTAGAGTATGGTGTTGCAATTGAAACAACCATTAGTAAAGAGGTTTATGAAGAAGCAGCACAAATCACAATAAAAACTTTTAATAACCTTGGTGTCAAATATATAGCTTTATCTTGTTGTGATGAAGCGTTCAGAAATGAATTTGCCAAATTCGGAGTGTTTTTCATATTGCCAGGAGATAATGGAGAAATAAGAACAAGTATTCTTACTTCACCACTTAAATGGTGGAAAGGTTGGATAGGTATGCTGGGGAATCGTATTGGAGAAATGCGAACCTATGATACAATAGCAGAATTGTTAATGCTAGACTATTTATACCAAAAAGACAAAACGACGATTTGGACAGCTAAAGAAGCTGGCACTCATGATATCGAGTCCGACACAAATAGCTATGAAGTGAAGTCGACTATAAAAAAAACAGAGACAACTATTACGATTTCAAGCCAACATCAATTATCAAGTACAAATCCCCTAAATTTGGTTTTTTTTCGTATGGAAAAATCATTGTCGGGTTATTCCATTAATAATGTAGTACGAAGTCTAATAACTCATGGATATGACAAGAATTTATTGGAATCTCAATTAGAAAGTAAAGGATTTGTTCTGGGAAAAAGTATTCGTGATATTAAATACGCTATCCTGGAGATAAGGAAATTCAAGGTTACGGACAAATTCCCCAAAATTGTAGAAAAGTCTTTTAAAAACAATGCCTTCCCTAAGAACATCATAAAATTACTGTATACTATAGATTTAGAGGGGTTGGATTATGTGCCAATGAGCTTTGTAAAGACCACAAATGGAACAATAGAAGGAGTTATGGACGCAAAAAACAATAACTCTAATTGTGAAGATCATGAAATAGATAATTTTAGGTAATTATATAGGATTTGACGGGTCACCTGCATAACCGCGTGGATTAACCGAAAATCTTGACTAGTCTGAAGCTGATAGAATTCCTTCCTGAATATGACAAGTATGGCAGGGGTGCGCCATTGGTCAGGAATAAACTAATAGTTGAAGAATGTGATTGCCTAATAGCCTTCTGGGATGGTACTAGTAGGGGTACAAAGTACACCATTGACTATGCCCATCAACTAGGCAAACCAATTAAGATAGTTAATTACCTAACAAACGAAATAACAAGGTTATAGGAAGAAACCTATTTATTAAACTATTAGTGGACGGGTGGACGGTGGACGGTGGACGCTTACAGGGACACGTACGAAGATTTGAGGAAAGAACAAAATATATAGAAGAAAAGACGAGAGCGCGACTCACGTCGGGCTCCCGTCTTTTTGTTTTAGTTTTTAGATCTTTGTTCTTTTTTTAGTCCTGACTTTTCTATATCATTCCGCAGCTCTGCATGCCTGCCGTGCCCAGAAGGGCGGTGAGG
>ODAI010519188.1_pt1 | contig 12308 bp, 10 predicted proteins | sample 1539321 | NCBI WGS metagenome assembly ODAI01 (sample SAMN02144231, study PRJEB22623) | gut metagenome | biome: sheep rumen | host: Ovis aries | place: New Zealand
GGAAAATGTCAAGAAAACTGATGCCCCATCCAGTAGATATACACGGCTTTTTTCTGTCCCAGATTCTCCGTTGCCCCATTCTTTTTTTGCGCGATTTCATTCACTATTTTAGGAAAAAAGTAGTTTTGTTCCCTATTTTCAATATAGAAGTGCATTTTTTTCAAGACCTGAACTATGAGGATTGCACTTCTATATTGATGTATAGTCTGTTGTCAGGGTTCGAGTAAATTACCTATGTTCCAAGTTAGGAATTCCTCTACGGGGATGCCACCAGAACCTACTACGATAGAGTGAATGGGATGAAACTTGTCATGGAATACGGTAAGACCATTGTTGGTAGTACGTCTGCCTGTTTTTACTTCTATCGCAATACTTTGTCTGTTATACTCCACAATGAAATCCACTTCATTGTCTCTCTCTCGCCAGTAAAATAACTTGTAGTCGTATTCATCGGCTTGATTCAATAGGAAAGAACCAATGGCACTTTCTACCCAGCGTCCCCATAGTTTCGGTGTCGTGAACGCCTTGTTGAAATTAGTACCGGAAAGGGCAGAAAGCAGTGCCGTGTTATAGACCATTAGCTTAGGTACAGAATTATATTTTCGTGCTTCGTCAGCGGCATATTTATGCAATCCGCAAAGAAGTCTTGACTCGTCAAGTGTTGTCAGGTAACTAGAGAGAGTCGTGACATTTCCTGCGTCCTGCAACTGTCCCAACATTTTGTTCAGCGAGAGTTCTTCACTGGAATAGGCACAACCGAGTTCAAACAATTGTTTCATAAGCACCGGCTTATAGATGGTTTTTGTATGAAGCACATCATGTTCTATGGCAGGAGCTGCAATGCTATCTTTGATGTACCTCTGCCACCGACGCTCATCATCTATATATTTAACTCCTCCCGGATATCCGCCGAAATAAATATACTGATTCAGGGCTAAGCCAAAAGCTTCGTGCATTTCGGTATAGCTCCAATGGGGCATCCGTATGAGTTCATAACGACCTGCAAGCGATTCCGTCAAGCCGTCTTTCAGTAATAGGCGTGAAGACCCCAAGATAACTACTTTTATATTAAGGTGATTGAACGTATCTTCATCCCATTCTTTCTTTACAGCTTCGCTCCAGTTGTCGATTTTATGAACCTCGTCTATCACCAACAGAAATTCAGGAATATGTGAAACTTTCATGTGTGCTCGCGCAGTAGCCCACATTTCTCCAATCCATGCAGTATTCGTCTTTTCAATATTGTCGGCACTCACAAATATGTGAGGAATGGTCGTCTCTTGCAAAACCTGCTTTACTACCGTGGACTTGCCAACCTGACGAGGACCGGAGATTACCTGAATCTTGTCACGTGGCTCCGATATACGTGAAGACAACTCTTTAAACTGAACCCTTTTAAACATAACTATTCTGATTACGTGGGACAAAGGTATGCAAAATTCTCAAAAGTTGCAAACAAAATTCTCAAAAGTCAAACAGGTGCAAAGGCGAAACTGCTTCAAGTTTTCTATCGAATCACTCATGTGATAATAATTGTCTCATGCACGTTTCATCCTTTATTCCTCGGCAAATCGTTTGAGAAGGTTGTCGTAATGGTCGATGCGGCGGTCGCGGAGGAAGGGCCACCAGCGGCGCACTTGTTCGCTACGTCGTAGGTCGATGTCGATGAGTTGACAGGTCTCTTCGTCTTTCGGAGCGCGGAAAAGGAGTTCGCCTTGAGGTCCGGCAACGAACGAGGAGCCCCAGAACTCAATGCCGTTTGTTTGTCGGGAGGGGTCGGGCTCGTGTCCGACGCGGTTGACGGTGATGACGGGCAGTCCGTTGGCTACGGCATGTCCGCGCTGAACGGTCGTCCATGCATCCCGCTGCCGTTCCTGTTCGTCTTCCGTGTCGCTGCTCTCATAGCCGATGGCAGTGGGGGAGATGAGCACTTCTGCACCGTGCAGCGCCATCAGGCGGCCAGCCTCCGGATACCACTGGGCCCAACAAACGAGGACGCCCAGCCGTCCGACGCTGGTGTCGATTGGGCGAAATCCGAGGTCGCCGGGTGTGAAATAGAATTTCTCGTAATAGGCAGGGTCGTCGGGAATGTGCATCTTCCGGTATTTGCCGGCGATGCTTCCGTCGCGCTCGAAGACGACCGCCGTGTTGTGGTAGAGTCCGGCAGTGCGCCGTTCGAAGAGCGAGGTGACGAGCACGATGTGGTGTTCCTTAGCCAGTTTGCCGAAGAAGTCGGTGGATGGACCGGGTATCGGCTCTGCCTGGTTGAAGTTGTTGACATCTTCCACTTGGCAGAAATACAGCCCGTTGTGCAGTTCTTGCAACACAATCAGTTCGGCACCGTCGTGTGCCAGTCGGGCGATTTTCTCGGCAAGGCGCTGCATGTTGTCCTGCATGTCAGCCGTGTTGTGCTGTTGTATGATTCCTGTTTTCATCTTTTGTCATGTGTTTTATGGGTTCGTATGGATGGTTCCTTCCGGGAATTGCATGGTCAGGCAATGTATGCTTCCATGCTGCCGGATGATGGTGCGGGCGTCGATGCCGATGATTTCGTGTGTCGGGAATGCCAGCTGTAAGGTTTCGAGTGCCGCACGGTCGTTTTCCGGCTGAGCGTATGTGGGACAGATGACGGCACCGTTGACGATGAGGAAGTTGGCGTAGGTTGCCGGCAAGCGCTCCCCGTCCTCGCAGATGGCATCGGGGAAGGGCAGCGGCAACAGCCGATAGGGTAGTCCGTCGGTCGTCCGCAGGGTTTCGAGTTGCTGCTCGAGCCGCAGGAAATCCTCGTAATGGGCATCCTTTTCGTCGTTACATTTTATGTATATGAGGGTGTCATCGGGTGCACAGCGTACGATGGTGTCGATATGCCCGTCGGTGTCATCGCCTATGAGGTTTCCGTGGTCGAGCCACACGACACGCCTGGCACCAAGTCGCTGACACAATTGTTCATCAATCTCGTTGCGGTGGAGCGGTTGGTTTCGATGGGGAGCAAGCAGACATTGCGCCGTAGTGAAGACGGTTCCCCGTCCGTCGCTCTCGATGGAGCCTCCCTCAAGCACGAAGTCGAGGTGATTCTCATACGCACCATTGAACACGCCGCTGTCAAACAGGCGCTTGTTGATAGCGTTATCCAGCGCGGCGGGAAACTTGTCGCCCCAGCCGTTGAAGCAGAAATCAAGAAGGCGGAACGTCTTTTCGGCATGTGTCCCATCACACTCTTCCACCGTGATAAACGCATGGTCGCGCGCCCAAGTGTCGTTGCCCGGACATGGAACGAAAATGATGTTTCTCTCGGGCAGCTGCGTCTGGAGGCTGCGGATGTGTTCATCGTCAGGCACGACGATAAGCACGGGCTCAAACCGCGCGATGGCTTTTGCCAACTGGATGAACGTCCGTGTGATGTCATCCAAGTACGGCGCCCAATCACTCTCGGCGTGAGGCCAAGTCAGTTGCACACCGCCCTGTCGCTCCCATTCTGCGGGCAGCCGCCGTTTGCTCTTTTTGTTGTTCATTTCGTTTTCTCGTTATCATCCATGATATCCTTGCAAAGATACGAAGTTTTTCTGAGAATAATTGTTTTGATGAAAGAAAATAAGCGATTTTATTTCGTTCAGCTCTTAATTTTTTTCGTACCTTTGCACGATATGAATAGGCAAAGACTGTTTTTCCCGTTGTTGCCCGGTAGCCCGTTATGTGTCGTGCTGCTTGTGTTGCTGCTGACGGCTTGTCGGGTGGGAAAGGGCGAAAAGCCGCTGGTGGGTGGCACGTATGACTATCCATCGGGCGAGGTGCATGTGGAAGATATATATGTTCCGGAAGAAGAGACGTCAGGAGAGGAGTCGGAACGTAGTGGAGACCTGCGCAGAGAGTTGCAGCGGATGGTTCCTGCACCGCTGACTGATCGCCCTGAACAGATATTGTGGCGAGAGGGGTATGCGACGTCTTACAACAGTGAGACACGCCTGCCCAACTGGGCAATGTGGCTCTTGAAAGGCGAACATACTTCCGGCGCTCACAAACGACAGGGCGTGAAATATCATGAGGACGAAGACGTGGCACCGCCCAGAGCCACGAACGAGGACTATTACAATTCGGGTTGGGACCGCGGTCACATGTGTCCGGCAGGCGACAACAAATGGAGTGCGCAGGCAATGGAAGACTGCTTCCTTTTTACGAATATGTGTCCGCAGAACCACAATCTCAATGGTGGCGACTGGAACGAACTGGAGATGCAATGCCGGAAATGGGCGAAGCGCTTCGGGGAAATCTATATCGTCTGCGGGCCGATTCTCTTCCGCAGTGCCCATAAGACAATCGGGAGAAACAAGGTGGTTGTGCCCGAAGCTTTCTTCAAAGTGGTGTTGCGCATGGGCGACGACCCGAAAGCCATCGGATTCATCTATCGCAACGAGGCGGGCAACCGACCGAAAGGTGACTACGTGAACTCGTTGCGACAGGTGCAGCGCATCACAGGCATCACCTTCTTTCCGCAGTTGGCAGCCGACGTGCGCGAACGCTTGCTCGACGATGCCGACCTCGACGACTGGTGGTGAGGAAAAAAGATTTCTTGAATGATAAACAAAAATAAGATGATGAAACAGATAACAAGTATTCTCTTGCTGACAGCCATGTTGCTGTTCAGCGTGGGTTGCAGCAAAAAAGACAAGCAAACGGAGAGCGGGTCGCAAATAAACGGTTTCTATTCCGGTGAAAAGACTGAGGTCGCATCTGCCAACCAGGCGAAGCCTCATGTGAAGATGATGGAACTGCCTGCACCGCTGACCGATCGTCCCGAACAGATTTTGCGACGCAAAGGATATACTGCCTCGTATAACCGCGAGACGAAGCAGCCCAACTGGGTGGCATGGCATCTGACGAAGAGCCACACCTACGGGAAAAACCAGCGCACGGACGAAAAGTTCACCGAAGACAATGACGTATCGGCTCCGCGTGCCACGGATTGGGATTACTACAACTCGCGCTACGACCGCGGACACATGTGCCCGGCAGGCGACAATAAGTGGGATGCCGAAGCCATGCGACAGTCGTTCCTCTTTACCAATATCTGTCCGCAGAACCATAACCTGAACAAGTACGAATGGAACGATCTGGAAATGCTGTGCCGCGACTGGGCACGCCAGTATGGAGTCGTGGACATCGTGTGCGGACCTGTTTATTATAAAGATGCCGACCGAAAATATATCGGCAGGAACCGTCTGCCCGTACCAGACGCTTTCTTTAAGGTTGTTCTTTGCAGGAAAGGAAATCCGAAAGCCATCGGATTCATCTATCCGAACGACGGCAAGAAACGTTCGATGAGCGATTGTGTGCGCACCGTCGATGAAGTGGAGCGCATCACGCGCATTGACTTCTTTCCTGCTCTCAGCGACGACATCGAGAACAGGGTAGAGGCGAAAGCCAATCTGAAAGCGTGGTAAGCTGAAAAGAGAAATGAGCGAAGAAATTTGTTTTTTCGCTCATTTATTGGATAAAATTCTCTCGTTCGAAGAAAAAAGCGAGCTCATTCTTTCTCACTTAACCGATTTTTTTGTAACTTTGCAGCGTGAAAATAAAAGAGGTAATTGCTGCCCTTGAACGTTTCGCGCCTCTGCCCTTGCAGGAAGACTTCGATAATGCCGGCTTGCAAGTAGGATTGACAGAGGCGGAGGTCTCAGGGGCATTGTTGTGTTTGGACGTGACTGAGCAGACGCTGGACGAGGCGATACAGCTCGGTTGCAATCTGATTGTGAGCCACCATCCGCTGATTTTCCGCAAGCTTAGTCAGATAAGCGATGTGAACTATGTGCAGCGTGTGGTAATGAAGGCGATAGAAAACCGCGTGACGATTGTCTCGATGCATACCAATCTGGATAATGCACGGGGCGGAGTGAACTTCAAGATAGCAGAGAAGATGGGCTTGAAGGATGTGGACTTCTTCGTCAGAAAACCGGGTGAGGATGCCGGAAGCAGCGTGATGGGACTCCTGAAGGAACCGCTGTCGGCTCAGGAATTCATCATGATGCTGAAGCGGACGTTTGGCGTTGCTTGTGTGCAGGCAAACGAACTGTTACAGCGACGGATAGAGAAGGTCGCCATTTGTGGCGGCGCAGGCTCGTTCCTCCTCGACGATGCGGTGGCTGCCGGTGCCGACGCGTTCGTGACGGGAGAGATGCACTATCATGATTTCTTCGACCATGAGCAGAAGATACAAATCTGTGTCATCGGTCATTACGAGAGTGAGCAATATACCGCTGAGGTGCTTTGCGAAGTGATTAAAACGGCATGTCCCGAAGTGAAGTGCCACCTCTCGCAGGTCAACACCAATCCAATCACATATCTCTGATGTGAATTGACGGAAAAGAAAGATATAAATCATAAAATAAACAGAAGATTATGACAAAGAAAAAAACAACGGAACTGTCTGTAGAAGACAAGCTGAAGGCACTCTATCAGTTGCAAACCACCCTTTCGGCAATTGACGAGAAACGGGCATTGAGAGGTGAGTTGCCACTCGAGGTACAGGATTTGGAAGACGAGATTGAAGGACTTTCTACGCGTATAGAAAAAATCCAAATGGAGATAGAAGAGTTCCAGACCGCTGTCTCGCAGAAAAAAGCCGACATCGCCACTGCGGAGTCGCTCGTGACACGCTATCAGACACAGCTCAACGATGTGAAGAACAACCGCGAGTATGACACGCTGAGCAAGGAAATCGAGTTCCAGACACTTGAGATAGAGCTCTGCAACAAGAAAATCAAGGAAGCCCTCGTGCGCATCGAGGAGAAAAAAGAAGACCAGAAGAATGCCGAAGAACTCATCAAGGAACGTCGGTTAGCACTCGAAGAGAAGAAGAGCGAACTCGATGAAATCATGCAAGAGACGCGCGAAGAGGAAGACAAACTGAAAGCGCATGTGGAAGAATTGGAAGTGCAGATTGAACCGCGACTGCTCACCAGCTTCAAGCGCATACGTAAGAATGCCCGCAACGGACTGGGTATCGTGTATGTGCAGCGTGATGCCTGCGGAGGATGCTTCAACAAGATTCCGCCACAGCGTCAGCTCGATATCAAGATGCACAAGAAGATTATCGTTTGCGAATACTGCGGACGCATTATGATTGACCCGGAACTGGCTGGCATTAAGCCCGAAGTTGTTGCTGAGGAGAAGCCGAAGCGTAAGCGCGCCATCCGCAAGACGGTCAAGAAGAGTGAGGAAGAAACTCCTGCTGAAGATTGATTCCCCGTCTATACGAAACACAAACGTCTCCCATGGCTACGGCTGTGGGAGACGTTTTTTGTTTAAACTATTTATCGTTTGTCATTTAGCGAAACGCTTTAAAACTGGAAGTAGATGAACGGCTGGATATTGCTGCTCTTCACCTGAATGACGATGTAGATGACTGCAACGATGAGCAGTGCACAGACAAAAATATTAGCTCGCTTCATTCGTCCGATGATGCGCTCTTGCCAGGGGTCGGGCAGATAATGGGTGACAAACGCCAGCGCAATCAGCATGAATACGAATTTGTAGCTTTCAATCACCTGCAGGAACAATTCAGGGTGGAATGCAGTCAACATCTGCTGTAGCTGAGCATAGATATTCTCGAACGATGTGTTGCGGAAAAAGATGCACGAGAAGACCCAGAAATGGAACGTGAGCAGGATGGCAAAGAAACGTTTCACCCCTTTGCTGTGATAGTGTGAATCGTGATGGCACACCTCCATGCGGAAAAGTTTGTGGATGCAGCATCCCACTCCATGGATGGCTCCCCACAATAAAAAGTTGAGCGATGCACCGTGCCATAGACCGCAGAGCGTCATGGTGATGAAGATGTTCCAATGGTTGCGCAACTTACCGCAGCGGTTTCCTCCTAAAGAGATATAGACATAGTCGCGAATCCACGACGAGAGCGAGATGTGCCACCGCCTCCAGATGTCGGAAATGCTTTCGGCTTTGTATGGCGCGTTGAAGTTCATCGGGAAGCGGAAGCCCAGCAGCAGCGCAATACCGATAGCCATGTCGCTGTAACCGCTGAAGTCGCAATAGAGCTGAATGGCATATCCGTAGAGACCTAACAGGTTTTCCACGCCCGTATAGAGATGGGGATTGTCGAAGATACGGTCAACGAAGTTCAGGCTGATATAGTCGGAAATCACCGCTTTCTTGAACAATCCGATAAGGATGAAATAGACTCCTCTTGCGAACATCTCGCGAGTGATGCAGAGCGGTTTCCTGATTTGTGGCACGAAATCGCTCGCACGGACGATGGGTCCAGCCACCAGCTGCGGGAAGAACGACACGTAAAAAGCATAGTCGAGCACAGAGGACAGGGGGCGGAGCTTGCCTCGGTAGATGTCGATGGTGTAGCTCATGCTTTGGAAAGTGAAGAAACTGATGCCCACAGGCAGGAAGATGTCCCAAGGCTGGAAATTGTTGCCAATCATCGCCGAGAACATCCCTGCGAAGAAATTGGTGTATTTGAAGTAAGCAAGCAGTCCTAAATCGACAAGGATGCTCAGGAAAAGCAGCATTCTTGCCCGTCGTCGCCCATCGTTCTCACCGCCCTCCGTCCGTGCTTTGTGGATGGCGTTGCCGAGCAGGAAGTCGCAGATGGTGACAAGGGCAAGCAGAAAGAAATAGAATCCGCTGCTTTTATAATAGAAATAGTAAGAGAAGGCTGTGACAAACAGCAGGCGCGCCGTCAGCTTTTGGCGCAGGAGCATATAGACGAACGTGAATCCGAGGAACAGGAAGAGGAACAACCCGCTGCTGAAAATCATCGGCTGTTCGGGGTTGTACCTAAGTATCTCTGTCAGGTTGTTCAGTAGTTCGCTCATCGTCAGTTCTTTTTTGTATTGCGTCTCACGTAGTTGTCATAACCTGCCACCATCGACTTGAAAAGATGTTCGGCGATGATCTTCCCGCCTTTCAGGTTGATGTGCGTATAGTCTTTGTTCGCAGAGTTGCTGTCCACCAGCTTTTTCATGCTTCCCCGTCCGCCCATTGCCGTGAATAGGTCGAAGAAAGCGATGCCTTTCTCTGCAGCCATTTCGCGCTGACAGGCAACCATTTCTTCCACGCCCTTCATCGTGGTGATGCCCTCGGCGGTGCGCTGACTGCGGTCGGACACGCTGACGATGAGGAACGAAGCATAGGGGAACGCTTGTTGCAGATGGCTGACCACCTTTGCTATTCGTTTGCAATAATGGCGTAGCGATGCCTCGGTGGTCTTCGAACTAATCACGTTAAGTCCGAAATGGAGCACAAAGAGGTCAATGGGGCGCAGCTCGGCAAAGTCGTGGAGTGTGGAGCCTGGTATCGAAATGAGTGTGAATCCGGCGGAACCTCGCATGCTGTAGCTGTCGAGAATCACGCCGTGGTCGGATTCCAGTGCCATGCCGTAGAGGTAGGTCTTGCTGTGGACATTGGCGAAGGAGTAGCCGATTTTGTCTGCCTCTCCCTTTGTTTCAATCATCTGCACCTTCCCGGAACCTGCTGCGTGGCTTGTCTGCGCTTCCTGCGAACCGTTGGTCACCCTGATGGTCAAGCCCTGTTGTGTGCGGAAAAAGAGCCGTGCGCTTTGCCATTTTGAGGCGTGAGCCATGTGGCGTGTAGCCCTTGTGTTGATTCGGCTGCCTTCTGAAGGGATGAAGTAGCGTTGGTTCATGCCTTGCACTTTCAGGTCGAACGGTTTTTTCACGATTTGAAACTCCTGTATTCCGCTGTAGTCTTGCAGGATGGTGCGGCGGAATCCCTTGTTGAAAACGCTGCCCGCATCAATCCATCCGGGTCCGTTTCCTCCAAACTTTTCTTGCAGCATCTCCCGCAAGTCGCAGGTATAGATGTCGCCTTCGATGAACGAGTCGCCGAAATAAGCGATGCGCACAGGTCGGTTTTGTAGTTTTGCGGAATAGAGCATGGCGTAGAAATGGTCCATGCCGCCGGCGTTGTCGCCGCCGTAATCCTCAATCATCGTCACGCCAGGTGGAACAATCTCCTTGAAGTCTTCCGCCTTTGTGTCTTTCTCTTTCCTTTCTTTTCCCTTCTTTTCAGCCAGCAGACTTCTCGATGTGGATGGAGGGGGTATCACGTCCTGATGCTCCTGTTCGCCATTGCCGTTGAACACGTCGCTCAGGATGCTGACCGTCCGCAGGGGCGTGTCGCCGATGGTGAGCGTAGGAAGCAAGTGCATCAGCAGCAATATTGTTACCACGATGCCCATGAGCATGAATGTCCGTTCCGTGTTCCTCATCCGTCTTCTTCGTTACCTCTGTCGTTAATAATTCTCCCAGTCCTTTCTCAGTTCAATCCACGTGCCTTATAGATACGCTCTTTTGCCTCGTTCAGTTCCTGGAACTTCTTCTCGGCAGCGCGCCGCACGTCCTCGCCGAGTGTTGCCACACGGTCGGGATGATGCTTGAGTGCCATCTTCCGGTAGGCGGCTTTCACCTCGCTGTCGGTGGCATTGGGCGTGATGCCGAGCACTTTGTATGCCGACTCCAGGTCGTCGTGTCCCAAGTTGAGCATCGAGTCCACATCGCCGGCTGACATGCGCAGGTGCTGCGCCACCTCTTTCAGGTGGCTGATCTCGATGTCTGCCACGCTCCCGTCAGCCTGTGCGATGAGCACGAGGAAGTTGAGCAGCTGCAGGCGTTCGCCGTAGTTGGTGTTTGCAGCAATCTGCCGGCAGCAGTCCCAGATGGCTTGCCGATAGCTTCCGGGACGGGCTGCCTCCATCCGCTTCTGCTCCTCAAACAGCCCGAGCAATATCTCGTTGCCCTGCCGTTGCGCCTCTGCACCGAAGTTCTGGCGCAGCCACTGTCTCACAAACTCCATCTCCGAGTGCATGATGCGGTTGTCTGCCCTGATGATGTAGGAAGCCAACACTAAAAGCGAGAAGAGGAACGAGTTGCGTTCCCCCTCATTATACGAAGTCTCCCTGCCATAGTCGTTCTGCTCATTGGAGATGACGACCGGTTCGGTGGACTCATCAAACAGTTTGCCAATGAAAAAACCAGCCAATGCGCCCAGAGGACCACCGACCATATAGCCAAGGAAACCGCCTATCCACTTGCCAATGCCCATAATGCTTCTTTTCAATAAAAAAAACGTGCCGTGACGCACACAAATATCACCGACAAAGATACGGAAAATTGAGAGTAGAACAAAACAAATTCATTTGTTTTTTATACCGAGATGAAGTATCTTATGTAAAGGTACGGAAAATTGAGAGTAGAACAAAACAAATTCATTTGTTTTTTATTCCGAGATGAAGTATCTTATATATAAGGTACGGGGAAAAACACAGAAACGCTTTCCCGTCTCCTGCAAAATGATTATATTTGCAAATGCTATGGAACAGAACCAATACATCAAGCAGTTTCCCGACCTGATGAAGGGAAAGAAAATACTCTACGTGCACGGCTTCGCCTCATCCGGACAGTCGGGCACCGTCACCCGCATCCGCGAAGTGTTTCCACAAGCCAAGGTCGTCGCCCCTGACCTGCCTATCGACCCCGAAGAGGCAGTGACACTCTTGCGCAACCTCTGCGCAGCCGAACAGCCCGACCTCATCATCGGCACCTCAATGGGAGGCATGTACGCGGAGATGTTGCACGGATACCATCGCATACTCGTCAATCCCGCATTGCAAATGGGCGACACCATGAAAGAACATGGCATGATAGGGGCGCAGACGTTCAGCAGCCGACGGGAAGACGGCATACAGGAGTTTATCGTGACAAAAGCACTCGTCAAGAAATACAAGGACATCACCGACCGCTGTTTCGGAAACCTCAGTAGCGAGGAGAAACAGCACGTATGGGGACTCTTCGGCGACGCCGACACCACAGTCAACACCTACGACCTGTTCCGCCAACACTATCCGCAAGCCATGCGCTTTCATGGCGAACACCGCATGAACGACCATAGCTTCATGCACTCCATCGTGCCCGTCATCAGATGGATAGACGACCGCCAGCAGGGTAGGGAACGCCCCATCATCTACATCTCCATCAGCACCCTCATCGACCAGTGGCAGAAACCGCAAAGCTCGTCGCAGAAAACCATCCGCACACTGTTGGAAAACTACAACCTGTTTTTCGTAGCACCGGCACCGACCGATGCCGACCATTATGCGTTTATCAATAACTGGCTGTACGAACACATCAACGTGCCCGCATACGGACACACCATCTTTACCAACCACAAGTCACGGCTCTACGGCGACTACCTCATCGACGACGAGGACGTGCAAGGTATCGCAACGCTCATCCGATACGGCACCGACACCTTCAAGACATGGGAAC
>ODAI014347671.1_pt1 | contig 12308 bp, 9 predicted proteins | sample 1539321 | NCBI WGS metagenome assembly ODAI01 (sample SAMN02144231, study PRJEB22623) | gut metagenome | biome: sheep rumen | host: Ovis aries | place: New Zealand
TAATAAAAGATCATTCGACAATAGGAATAGTAGTAACAAGCGATGGTTCATTTAATTCAATATCAAGAGATAACTACCTGGAAGCTGAAGAAAAAGCGATAAACGAACTTAAAACAATAGGTAAACCTTTTATAGTAATATTAAATACCTCTAAACCTAATGATGAATCAACTATTAATTTAGCTAATGAACTTAAAGAAAAACATAATGTACCTGTATTACCAATATCAATAATAGATATGACTTCAAATGAAATATATGAAATATTAAAAACTGCATTGTATGAGTTTAATGTAGTAGATATAAATTATTCTATCCCAGAATGGGTACATATATTAGATAATAATAATGAAGTAAAAAAATACTATTTAGAATCAATTAGAAATAGTTCAAATAATATTAATAAATTAAAAGATGTAGATACTATTTTAGAAACTTTTAAAGATCAAAAATATATAAATAATTCATATATATCAAACGTAGATGCAGCAACAGGTATAGTAACTGTTAATTTAGATAGTAGTGATGAATTATATAATGATGTTATAAATAATATGCTAGGAGAATCAATTAATTCTAAGGCATCTATGATGAAAATATTTCAAACTTATAAAAGTTCTAAAGAAGAGTTTGAAAGTATAAAACAAGCTTTAAAACAGGCTAAAACATCTGGATATGGAATAATATATCCAACTTTAAAAGATATGAAATTACAAAAACCAGAAATTATTAAGCAAGGAAATAGATACGGAGTAAAACTAAAAGCAGGTGCATCATCAATTCATTTAATAAAAGTTGATGTTGAATCAACATTTGAACCTATCATAGGTAGTGAATTACAAAGCAAAGAATTAATTAATTACCTTATGAAAGATAGTGAAACAGACCCATCTAATATTTGGAAGAGTGAGATATTTGGACGCAGCTTAAATGAAATGGTCGAGGAAGGAATGAAAGCAAAACTATCAATTATGAACGATAATACTAAGTATAAACTAGGACAAACTCTTACAAAAATAGTAAATAAAGGAAGTTCAAATCTTATTGCAATAGTGCTATAAATGATGTAAATTCGTGTAAAATACGTACTTTTTTAGTCAAATAATTTTACATAAAAGCCCATTTTTTAAGAAAAATTTATAAATTATGTTGATTTTACCTACAAATTTATGCTAATTTTAAGATGTAAGGATAATATGCCTTATTAATAATAAATTTACGTAGGAGGTAAAATTTATGTCAAAACAAAACTTAGTTGAAATTATAGCTGCTAAAGCTGGACTTTCAAAAGCTGATGCTACTAGAGCATTAGATGCTGCTTTAGAAGGAATCGAAAGCGGACTTAAAAAGGAAGGAAAAGTAACTCTTGTAGGATTTGGTACTTTCAAAGTAACTAAGAGAGCTGCTAGAACTGGTAGAAACCCATTAACTGGTGGAACATTAAATATTCCTGCTAGAAATGCTGTTTCATTCAAAGCTGGTTCAAAATTAAAAGATAGCGTAAACTAATATCTTTTAGCCTTAAAAAACGAGTGTTTTGCTCGTTTTTTTCTTTTGTTATTAGGCAAAATAAGTTATAATAATTTATGAGATATATATGAAGGTTTTAGATTAGGTGATGTTTTATGAGTATCATAAAAAAAAGAGTTATATCTTTAGTAATAGGAACATTATTTTTAATAATTGCTCTTGCATTAAATACATTTAATTTATTTAGAACAATACTAGCTTTATCAAGTATAGTATTAGTTACATATTCTATGCAATTAGAAAGAAATAGTAAAAAAATATTTATTCCTTTATATGTAATAGTATTAACATTTTTTGTAATAGGAATAGATTATTTAAATGTATCACTATTCAAAAAAACACCAATTATAACTACTAGTATTATTACTAATGAAAGTGGAGTAGTATATAATGGTATAGGATATAGAGTATGGAAATGTAATAATAGTGATATTAAAGTTGATCCATTATATAGAATTGGTTATTATTGTGAAGTTGAAAATATGAGTGCAGAATCTGTAAATAATGCATTACCAACTATTAATGATAATTTTGATCACTATAAAGGTAATTATGTAAAAATATTAGGTAGAGTATCTAAAGTAGAAAATGATTCTAAATTTATAATGGAAACATATAAAGAAATAAATAATACTGTTCAATATAACAATCAATTTAAACTATTAGTAAATTTTAACTATGGAAGTAATAAAGTTACAGAACTAAAAGAAAATGATATAGTAACAGTAGTAGGAAGAATTGAAAGTAAATTTGGAAATGAAATAACAATGGTAGATGCTAAATTTAAAGATGAAGCTACTTCACAAGGTGATGTGTCATTTGATGCAGAAAATAATATATATTGTGAATACGATAAAGAATTATGGTTTCAAACTGATAAAAATATTTACTATAAGTCTTGTATAAATGATGTAAATATTACTGTGGATAATAAACAGTACAATTTAATGAATGCAATATCTAATTCAATTATTACATTAGAACAAATTGAAAATGAATCACTTGGTTATGAAACACAAAGTAAAGACAATTCTACAATGTATAAATATAAGGATTTTAATATTTTAGTTTGCGATAGAAGTTATTCACGTGATGTAATTGTAGGTAGATCATCTATGAGCTTCACTGATGGATATTGTAACAACGTAGAAGAAAACAGAGGTGTATAAGATGAAAGAATCAAAATTTTGGATATGGTTTATTCCTTTATTTGCAATATTATGCGTAGGAATATACATTCTAGTTAGTAATGCAAATAAATTAAATATGAATCATACTGAAACTGTAGTTGAAAACCAAGATGCTAAGACAATAAAAGAATCTTATGAAAAATTAAATGACGAATCTATTAAAGTGCAATTATCAGAAAACAATAGCTACGTTTTAGTAGATAAAGAATCAATTGAAAAAGTATTTAATACAAATGGAATTATCTACTTTGGTGAAGTATCTTCTTATGCTTCTAGAAAAAATGTGTCACTCTTAAATGAAGCAGTGGCATCAACAAGTGTTAATAAGATATACTTTATTAACATAGCAAATGTAGATGATGATTATATGAGTTATTTATTAAATAAACTAAATGTTAAAAAAATAAATGCAGGAGATACATATTTAATAAAAGATAATAATGTTATTCATTCAATCATAGCTAAAGATTATGATAATGATAATGAATTTACTAAAGAAGAAAAAGAATCATTATTAAAGGAATATCAAGAGAAAGTATTAGATTTAATTGAAAAATGTGATGAAAGCTGTTAAGGAGGACAACTAATGTATAATTATATTAAAGGAATAGTAACAGAAGTTACACCTAATTACATAGTATTAGAAAATAATAATATAGGATATCAAATACATACTGGAAATCCATATTCATTCCAAGAAAATGAAGAATATAAAGTATATGTTTATCAAAAAATAGCAGAAGATGATAACAGTTTATATGGTTTTAAAACAAAAGAAGAAAAAGAATTATTTTTAAAACTAATAGATGTAAAAGGCTTAGGACCTAAAATGGCAATGCCAATGATTGCATTAGGTTCAGTATCTGGTATTGCAGATGCAATTGATAGAGAAAATATATTATATTTAAAGAAATTCCCTAAAATAGGAGATAAAGTAGCAAGACAAATTATTTTAGACTTAAAAGGCAAGCTTACTGTAGATAGTACTGTTGAAGCATCTGCATCTTCTAATGAATTAATTGAAGTATTAGAATCACTAGGATATAAAAAAGCAGATATTAAAAGGGTATTACCACAAGTTGATCCTAGTGAACCTCTAGAATCACAAGTTAAGAGTGCATTAAAACTAATGCTTAAGTAAGGAAGTGTTAACATGAAAGTAGATAAAGAAATATTTTATCATGCTAATTCAAGTATAAAATACAATGTTGGAGATACAATTATTTTTGATGAAAATACAACAAATAAAATGTATGATTTAGTATATAACACTTCTTTTATGTTAAATAACATTGATGCTAATGAGTTACTAATTAATAAAAAAAGAAATAAAGATATGACTTTTACTGTTGATGAATTAAAATTAATTGCTAATACTGTCAATGCAAGTGCTAAAATATTAAGAGAATTAGCACTAGAAGAGATAAGACAACAATATTATCCTACATATCCATCTAGACTTAGATGCTTGTATGTATGTGAAAATGAAAATGATGCAATTAACTGGGTAGAAGTATTAAAAAGAAATGGCAAACAAGCTAAACAAATATTAACTTTAGAATTAACAGGAACTATATTCAAAGGCGATGGCTTATCATTATTTACAATTAATAAATCATATAATGATCACTTAAAGGATGCCAAAGAATATTGGAATAATAGTTCTAATAAACAAAATGAAATATTATTTATGGGAACAGCTAAAGTTGTAGGAGTTAAAAATATAGATTAAGGGAGGTTTAACATGACTAAACAAAATGAAATATATGATTTAGATAAAAATGAAGATATAGATGTAGATCAAAGTATTAGACCTGCTATGCTAGATGAATATATTGGACAAGAAGAAATAAAAGAAAATATTAGAGTTTTTATAGAAGCAGCAAAAATGCGTGGAGAAGTTCTAGATCATGTATTATTATATGGTCCTCCAGGATTGGGTAAAACAACACTAGCTCATATTATTGCAAATGAACTTGGTGTTAATATTAAAACAGCATCTGGTCCATCAATTGAAAAGAGTGGTGATTTAGCTGCTATTCTTTCAACATTAGAACCAAACGATGTTTTATTTATAGACGAAATACATCGTATGCCAAGATTTATAGAAGAAATTCTTTATCCAGCAATGGAAGATTTTGAATTTGATATAGTAATTGGACAAGAAGGTAATTCAAGAAACATAAAAATTGATTTACCACCATTTACTTTAGTAGGGGCAACAACAAGAGCTGGTGATATATCTTCACCATTAAGAGATAGATTTGGAATAGTTTCAAAACTAAACTATTATACAGATGATGAATTAAAACTAATTATTGAAAGAACATCAAGAGTTCTTGATATGCCTATTGAAAGTGATGCAGCATTTGAACTAGCAAGACGATCAAGAAAAACACCAAGAATTGCAAATAGATTATTTAAAAGAGTTAGAGATTTTGCATTAGTTAATGGAGATTCAGTTATTACACTAGAAACCACAAAAAAATCTCTAGAAAGATTACATGTTGATCAATATGGTTTAGACCAAATTGATATAGAATATTTAGAGTCCTTAATTAATAAATTTAATGGAGGACCAGTAGGAGTAGAAACAATTGCAACATCAATTGGAGAAGAAGTTTCAACTGTTGAAGATGTAATTGAACCATTCTTACTACAAGAAGGATTTGTTAAAAGAACACAAAGGGGTAGAATTGCAACTGACAAAGCATATGAACATTTAAAAATTGCTCATTATGAAAATACATTATTTTAAAAGGGAGAGGAAAAAGTATGTCTAAAATAGCCGTTATATCAGATATTCATTCTAATAAACATACTTTAGATTTAGTTTTAAAGGATATTGAAAAAAGACAAGTTGATAAAATATATTGCTTAGGTGATTTAGTCACAAAGTACTTTTACCCAGCAGAAGTGGTAGATAGTATTAAAGCAAATTGTGATATTGTTATCAAAGGTAATTGTGATGATTTAGTAGCAACTAATGAAAAATATAAGTTTGCTAGATCAAAACTTGGATTAGATAGAATAGAGTATTTAGATAACTTACCAACAAAAGAACAATTAATGATTAATAAAGTGTTAATCAATTTATATCATTCGAATCCACAAGACCTAGATACAATGTTTAACCCGTTATTTACAGATCATGATAAAACAAGATATAAAGATCAACATATAAAAGCAGAAGACTATGCAAAAATGTTTGAAGATGAAAGAAAACAAACATCAATTGTTGGTCATACGCATATGAATTATATGGGAATAGAAAAAGATAATAAATTAGTAATAGATAACAATTTAAAAACTATTACCCCAAATGATAGAGCTATCATTAATACTGGTAGTGTAGCTGAACATATTAGATTAGTAGAAACACAAGATGGAACTGTCGATCATTATATAGTACCATACGTAACATATTTAATAATTGATGATTCTAAATTAAGTGAAGGAATAAATGTTCAAATGATCTATGTTGATTCATCAGATACATTAGTTAATGTATTTATAGATTCAGCATATAGACAAGCAACTGGAGAATTTCCACTTTCACCAATATACACTAAAAGAATGAGAGACTCTATTCAAGCTTTTGATAAAAATGATAGAGTAAAATCACTAGTTGAAGAAACATATCAAGAGTTTGAAAACTATAGAAAAGGAAGATAATATGCCTGATTTAAGTATATACAATCAAGAACAAATTTTAAGATATTATGATGAATTATCAGATAGTAAAAAAGAAATACTAAATGAACAAATCAATAAAATAGATTTTAACTTTATGAATCAATTATATAAGAATTCTTATTATGATGAAGAACTAGATATTAATAAAATAAGTCCATTAAAAATAATTGATTCAAATAAAGCAGAAGATAATTCTAAAATTGGTGAAGAAATAGTTAAAAATGGTGAATATGCTGTTCTTTTAATGGCAGGTGGTTTTGGTTCTAGATTAGGACTAGAAATACCAAAAGGATGCCTAACTTTAAAAATAAAAGATAAAAAAATATCATTATTTGAATTATTTATTAACCAATTAAAACAAGCTAATGAAAAGAATAATACATTAATTAAACTTTATATTATGACAGGAAAAAATAATAACGAAGACACAATAAAATTCTTCAAAGACAATAATTATTTTAACTATGGTAAAGATAATATTAAAATATTTGTTCAAGATGAATTACCTATATTAAATACAAAAGGTAAAATTTTATTAAAGAGTAAAAATGAAATACTATTTGGACCAAATGGTAATGGTGATGTTTTTGCATCATTAAAAAGAAATAATCTAATCGAAGATATGAAAAGCAATCATATTAAATATGTATTATTTTCATCAATTGATAATGCTTTAAATAATATAGTGGACTATAACTTTATAGGTAATACACTTAAAAATAACTATGAATTATCATCTAAAACATTATCAAAAGAAAATGAAGATGAAAGAGATTGGATATTCTGTAAATATGATAATAAACCATTTATGTTACCAACTAGATATATTACTAAAGATATAACAAATTACAAAGTAAATAATGAGTATGTATATAGAGAAAAAAATATTACATATCATTTAATATCAATAAACTATATTGAAAAATTTGCAAACGAAAATCTTAAATATCATAGAGCATATAAAAAGAACAATCATTTAGATGAAGATGGAACAATAATTATACCTGATAGTCCAAATACGTTTAAATTTGAAAAGTTTATTTTTGATGCTTTTGAATATGCTGATGACATGCTTTTATACAGAGTAGATAGAAGTGAATTTTGTCCAATTAAAGTAATGGAAGATATTAAAAAAGTAGAAGATTATCTAAATAAGTAAGAGGAGGGTTTTATATGTTTAACACATTAGGAATTAAATCTGATTATTCTATTTTAAAAAGCTTAATCAAAATAGATGATTTAGTTTCTTTTTGTGTTAACAATAAAATACCTTTCGCATCACTTATTGATGATAATCTTTTTTCATCTATAGAATTCTATGATAAATGTTTAAAAAATAATATAAAACCAATTATTGGTTTAGATATAGTTCTAGAAGAAAAACATTTATATTTATTTGCAAAAAATTATAATGGTTATAAATCTCTATTAAAAATAAATACTTTAGTACAAAAACAAGAATTAACATTCGATAATTTATGTAAATATAATTCTGATGTAAAACTAGTAATACCTTTTTCATCAAAGGATTTCTTTAATAGATTTAATACTGTATTTAAAGATATATATATTTCTTATGAAAATGATTATGAAAAGAAAAATTCAAATATAATTACCAAAAATATAGTATGTTTAAATATAGTAAATAGTTTAAAACAAACTGATGATATATTATCAAAAATATTAGATTCTATAAGAAATGATAATAAATATACACAAATTAATACTATCAAGAAAATTGATAAAGAAGATTACGATAATAATTTAAAATTTATTAATGATATAAATATTGAAATAGAAAAAAATAAAAGATATATACCAGTATATCCTAATGATGTAAATGATAGTTATAAATATTTATATGCATTATGTCATAAAGGATTACAAAAGAGATTTAACAATAAAGTTGATAAAGTATATATAGATAGATTAAATTATGAACTTGATGTAATTAAGTCAATGGGATTTGTTGATTACTTCTTAATTGTTTATGATTATGTTAAATTTGCAAAACAACATAATATTATGGTTGGACCGGGAAGAGGTAGCGCAGCAGGATCACTTGTTTCATATGCAATAGGTATTACTAATGTAGATCCAATTAAATATGATTTATTATTTGAACGTTTCTTAAATCCTGAAAGAATTACTATGCCAGATATTGATGTTGATTTTGAAGATTCAAAAAGAGATCAAGTAATAGAATACGTAAAACAAAAATACGGATATGAATATGTTGCACCAATAATGACATTTGGAACACTAGCTTCTCGTCAAGTTTTAAAAGATGTAGCAAAATATTTTGAACAGGATAAAACAATAGATATTTTAACTAAAAATATTGACCCTAAACTAAGTCTATTAGATAATTCTAAGAATCCTAAAGTTAAAAAGATTTTAAATCTATATCCAAAACTACAAGAAGTTTATAAATATTCACTTATTCTAGAAGGACTAAAAAGACAAATATCAACAACAGCAGCAGGAGTAGCTATATCATCTGTTAAATTAGATGACATTATTCCAATAGCAATGAATGATAATAATATGTTATGTGGTGTACCACTTTTATATCTTGAAGAACTTGGAATTATAAAAATGGACTTTTTAGGTTTAACAAACTTATCCATAATTCATAACATACTTGATATGACTAATAATGATATCAAATTATCATCAATTAAACTAGATGACGAAGAAGTATATAAATTATTTAGTGAAGCTAAAACTGAAGGTATATTTCAATTTGAAAGTGAAGGAATGAAAAACTTCTTAAAGAAATTAAAACCTAAAAACTTTAGTGATTTATATGCAGCTTTAGCTTTATTTAGACCAGGGCCAATGGAATACATAGATGAATTCATTGCAAGAAAAGAAGGTAAAGCAAAAATAGATTATATCGATGATAGTTTAATAGATATTTTAAAAGAAACATATGGAATTATAATCTATCAAGAACAAATAATGTTAATACTTGTTAAGATGGCTAAATTTAGTTTTGCTGAAGCAGATAATATTAGACGTGCTATGTCAAAGAAAAAAGAAAGCATAATACTAAATGAAAAAGAACACTTTATTAAATCTGCAATTAACAATGGTTACAGTGAAGAAATAGCTAATAAAACATTTGATAAGATATTAAGTTTTGCATCATATGGATTTAATAAATCACATAGTGTTGCTTATGCTTTAATTGGTTATCAAATGGCTTATCTAAAAGTTCATTATAAAGAATGTTTTATAGCTAATTTACTTAATATGAGTATAGGTAATGTCAATAAAACTAATGAATACTTAACAATAGCTAAAAAAGAAGATATTTTCTTACTTAAACCAAGTATTAATGAAAGTAATATAACATATACAATAGAAAATAAATCACTTAGATTACCACTAAGTATTATTAAAAATGTTGGTTCTTTAGCTGAAGAAGAAATAATATCAAAAAGAACTACACCTTATATAGATTTCTTTGACTTTGTATCTAGATGTTATTCAAAAAATGTTAATAAAAAAGTTATTGAAAATCTAATCTATGCTGGAGTATTTGATGAATTCAAAATTAATCATCATACACTAATAGAAACTATCGATAATGCAATTAGATATTCTGAATTATTATCTAATTTAGATTCATCATTAATTGAAAAACCAATAGTCGAAACAATAGATGAATATGATGCAAAAGAATTACAATCTCAAGAACTAGATGTATATGGTTTTTATTTATCTAATCATCCAGCAAGTAAATATAATGGAAAAGATATAACAAAATTAGATAAAATTGAACAAAAATTTAACACATTTGTTAAATGTATTGTTATAATAGATAGTATTAAATCTATAAAGACTAAAAAAGGGGATAATATGGCATTTATTAAAGCTAGTGATGAAACAGCAAATAAAGAACTTGTTGTCTTTTCAAGTGCCTATAGTACTCTAAAGGATATAAATAAAAATGATTTAGTTGAAGTAATGGGAAGGGTAACAAGAAATGGTAGTGAATACCAAATAACAGTTAATAAGATTACAAAAATTTGAAAGAAGGAAAACACATGGAAACAACAAAATTTTTTAAGAGCATCGATTTTAATTCTGAATTAAATGCAGAAATTAAAAATGTTATTCTAAAAAGATCTACAGAAACATTTACTGTTACTTTAACATTAAAGGAATATGCTGATCCAAACATTTTGTTTGAACTATTTTCATGTGCTAAAAAAGGTATAAATAAACAAAAAAAATGTGAAGTTAAAATAGAGTGTGATAATATTTCTGATGAACAAAAACTTCAAACATTTAACTTCATATTAGCAAAACTTATTGAAGATTTTCCTTCATTATCTTCTTTGAGTGAAGCAAATGTTACTTTAGAAGATAATATTATTAATATTGAAGTATCAACTCAAGTAGATACTATATTAGTTCAAGACAAAAAGAAATATTTACTAAATAAATTATCTAACTATGGTATTAAAGATTTAGATATTGAAACAACAGTTAATGTTGAAAAGAATAATCAAATTAAAGATGAAATTCAAAAAGACAAAGAAAGCTCTGTAGCTATAAAAAAAGAAGATAGCCCAATAGTATTAGGTAAACATATAGATGGAGAAATAACTAATATAGATGATATTATTGGTGAAGCATCCAATATTATAGTTGAGGCATATATATTCGGATTTGAAGGAAAATCTTTTGAAAAAACAAATATAGTTAACTTAAAAATATCAGATAATACAAATTCTATGCTAGCTAAGTTCTTTGTTAGAGATAAAGATGATTTTAATACAACCTGTAAAAAGATCAAAGAAGGAAAATGGTATCGTTTTCATGGCTATGTAAAATATGATACTTTTGCTAAAGATTTAGTATTTAATGTTAATAATATGGAATCAATTGATTCTAAAGAAACAAAAATGGTTGATGATGCACCTGTAAAAAGAGTTGAATTACATACTCATACAATGATGAGTGCAATGGATGGAGTAGTTGTAGCAAAAGACTTAGTTAAAACTTGTGCATCAATGGGAATGAAAGCAGTTGCAGTTACAGACCATAACTGTGTTCAAGCTTTCCCTGAATTATTCCATACAGTATGTGATTTAAATAAAGGTAAAGAAGAAGCTGATAAATTTAAAGTACTATATGGAACAGAAATAAATATCGTAAATGATGATGTAGATATCATTTATCAAAATAAAGACTATGACTTATTAGAACAAGAGTATGTAGTATTCGATACAGAGACTACAGGATTTTATGCCGGATCAGATCAAATGATTGAAATTGGTGCAGTTAAAATAAAAAATGGTGAAATAACTGATCGTTTTGATGAGCTAATTAATCCATTTAGAAAATTACCACAAAAGATAGTTGAACTAACTGCTATAACTGATGATATGTTAAAGGATAAAGACACTGAAGAAAATGTTACAAAACGTTTCTTAGAGTGGACTGGTGATCTACCAATGGTAGCACACAATGCTAAATTCGATATATCATTTATGAAAGCAGCCATTTCTAAATATAACTTAGGTGAATTTAAAAATACAGTATTAGATACAATGGAAATGGCAAGACTAATTTATCCAACATGGACAAATCACAAACTATCAACATTAGTTAAAAACTTAGAAGTACCTTGGGAGGAAGATAAACACCACAGAGGTGATTATGATGCAGAAGGTACAGCTATTGCATTCTATAAGATGTGTAAAACTTTATCAGATAGAAACATAACTACAACAACAAAGATTTTAGAAGATATGGATATGGATTCTATGATTAAATTTGCTAGACCATTCCACGCAACAATAATATGTAAAGATAGAGTAGGATTAAAAAATCTATTTAAAATTATTTCAATGGCTAATACAAAGTATTTATATA
>ODAI013381286.1_pt1 | contig 12307 bp, 6 predicted proteins | sample 1539321 | NCBI WGS metagenome assembly ODAI01 (sample SAMN02144231, study PRJEB22623) | gut metagenome | biome: sheep rumen | host: Ovis aries | place: New Zealand
ACTATAAATCAAGGGTATGGCAAAAAGAGTAAAATTGGAATTTATAGCCCGTCTTACAACAGAAGATGGGCAAGAGATAGAGAAAATGGTATCCACTGACATCCCTTCGCCTGATGAAGTGGACATAAACAGCATAAAAAGTGTTCTTGATTCGTTTGAAGATTGCGAACAACATGCACACCTACTTAGAACATGCAAAGATAAGAATAAAAAGAACATCACGTATTCCCAAAATGATGATGTTTGGACATCGTCGAAGATTTTTCTGGAATACTGAAAGCACATAGATTAAATTATTATCCCAGAATGTACTCTACTCTCCCCCATTGCAAAGTCGGGATTACACTCCTTCGTATCGATTTGTCAGCAAGTGTTAAAAATCTTCATTTTTAACATTTAACATACTTGCCGATACTCCCATTACCCTTACCTTTGCATCATAATCTGACGACTGTCCCAATATACCGATTTCAGAGGGGGTGAGCTAAGATTTCAGAGAGACGGAAGACGATACTCATCAGCAACGAAAAGCAGATACAGACACGAAGCCATTACGAAGGACTCACGAAGGGCTGTCGAAGGATTCGACGGGGAAAATATACCCCAGAGAGGATTAAAAAGTAAAAAAGGCAAGAAAGTCTTTGCCCATCTACCGAATTTTAGTATTTTTGTACCGACTAATCAAACTGATACAGTTTCGTATATGCGTGAACAAATATAATTAACAGCCGAAACATTAATTTAATCTATTTGAATAATTATGAAAAAAATCCCAACTGCCATCATGGCATCTGTTATGATGCTCATTTGTGGCAACATGCAAGCACAGAGTGAAAACGGTTTCAAGAAATTTGACGTAAGGGAAGACTTCACGGAGAATGGTTTCCAATGGTTCCATGACGCGGAGATTATTGCCGCTGGCAATAAGGAAAAGCATAATGCCATGACAATCGGATGGGGCGGCATAGGTACCTTGTGGGGACACACCGCCCTGACTGTGTATGTAGCGGAAAAGCGTTATACCAAGAAGTTCATGGATGAAGCAGAGTATTTTACTGTCATGGCTTTCGACGTCGAGCATAGCAAGGTACTCACATATATGGGCACAAAGAGCGGACGCGACGGAGACAAGGCTGTCGCACTCGGACTTCATACTGCATACACGGATAATGGAACGCCTTATTACACGGAGGCAAAAATGGTTATTGAGTGCAAGACAATGTACGCTTCGCCTTTTGACCCAAAGAACTTCAAGAGTGACGTACCAAAGCGTATGTATAGCAACTTCCCCGCTGGGATACATACCATGTACATCGGTGAGGTCGTAAATGCGTGGAAGAAATAAGGACAAAGGAGGATGTGTCTGTGTGTTGACACATTCTCCTTTGTTATTAGTCTCTACTCAGTCTCATAATAGTCAGTACTTAGTCAATAAAAGCATGCCCGAATTTAGCCCATAAATGCCCCAATTTCGAGTTTTGATTGTCAAATCGACACCCCCAAACAGAGGGGCGAAATATGAAAAACATGCCAAATTTGGCTCATAAACGGCGTTTTTAAGCGTTTTTAGCATTTTTTAATATGGATTGAAGAATATTTTGCCTATCTTTGCCCAAAATAAATTACAAACTAAAAAAATAAATGGCAGAAGATTTAGACAGAATTATTAAAGTTGACATCAACGAGACGATGAAGAAGTCATATATTGACTACTCTATGTCAGTAATCGTGGCTCGAGCTCTCCCAGATGTCCGCGATGGATTCAAACCGGTTCATCGACGCATACTTTTCAGTATGGACGAAAACGGTATCACATCAGACAAGCCAACACGTAAGTGTGCTCGTATCGTCGGTGATGTACTCGGACACCTCCACCCACACGGTGACTCTTCAGTTTATGGTGCCCTTGTACGTCTCGCACAGCCTTGGGCTATGCGTTACACCCTCATCGACGGTCAGGGTAACTTCGGTTCGGTGGATGGTGATGGTGCTGCGGCAATGCGTTATACAGAGGCTCGCTTGAGCAAGATTGGTGAGGCAATGTTGATGGATATCGACAAGGAAACAGTCGATATGATGAACAACTTCGATGACTCACAGCTTGAGCCTACTGTTCTTCCTACACGTATCCCTAACTTCCTCGTAAACGGTGCAACGGGTATTGCCGTAGGTATGGCTACCAACGTGCCTACTCACAATCTCGGCGAGGTTATCGACGGATGTGTTGCGTTTATCGACAATCCTGAGCTTACAAGCCTTGAGCTGATGCGTTACGTCAAGGCTCCTGACTTCCCAACTGGTGGTATCATCTGTGGTATTGATGGTGTAAAGGATGCTTACGAGACTGGTCGTGGTCGTGTTGTTGTACGTTCAAAGACAGAAATCGAGAGCGACGGTACTCATGAGAAAATCGTCGTAAACGAGATTCCATATAACGTAAACAAGTCTGAGCTTATCAAGAAGATTGCTGACCTCGTGAACGAAAAGCGTATTGAAGGCATCAGCAACGTAAACGATGAGTCTGACCGTGAGGGTATGCGTATCGTCATCGATGTTAAGCGTGACGCTAACGCAAACGTAATCCTCAACAAGCTCTACAAGATGACTGAACTCCAGTCAAGCTTCCCTGTAAACTGTATCGCTATCGTTGACCAGCGACCTAAGCAGCTTACTCTTGCAGAGTGTATCCGTCATTTCGTCAATCACCGTCACGACGTGGTTATCCGTCGTACTAAGTATGACAAGCGCAAGGCAGAGGAGCGTGCTCACCTCCTTGAGGCTCTCATCATAGCAAGTGACAACATCGACGAGGTAGTACACATTATACGTTCTTCAAAGGAACCATCTGAGGCTATCGCACGATTGATGGAGCGTTTCAACTTCGACGAGCCACAGGCTAAGTTCGTAGTAGAGATGCGTCTCCGTCAGTTGACAGGTCTCCAGCAGGATGCCCTCCACAAGGAGTATGACGAGCTTCAGGCTCTCATCAAGTATTTGCAGAGCATCCTTGATGATCCAGAGCTTTGCAAGAAGGTGATGAAGGACGAACTTATCGAGGTTAAGGAGAAGTTTGGCGACGAGCGTCGTTCAGCTATTGACTATACAGCATCAGAGAACTTTAACCCAGAGGACTTCTATCCAAACGAGCCAGTAGTCGTAACGGTTTCACATCTCGGCTACATCAAGCGTACATCACTCAGCGAGTTCCGTACTCAGGCACGCGGTGGCGTGGGAAGCAAGGGAGGAAGTGCACGTCAGTCAGACTTCATAGAGCACATCTATCCAGCGATGACTCACAATACGATGATGTTCTTCACACAGAAGGGACGTTGCTTCTGGATGAAGGTTTACGATATTCCAGAGGGCGACAAGACATTCAAGGGTCGTGCTATCCAGAACCTTCTCAACATCGAGTCAGACGAGAAGTGTACAGCATTCATCTGTATCGAGGACATCAACGACGAGGAGTTCGTAAACAGCCACAACCTTGTATTCTGTACTAAGCAGGCTGTAATCAAGAAGACTGCATTCGAGAACTACTCTCACCCACGTTCAAATGGTCTTATCGCAATCAACCTCAACGAGGGTGACGAGGTAATCGACGTACTCCTCACAAGTGGAGAGGACGAAATCCTCATCGCCAACCGCAATGGTCGTGCCATCCGCTTCAACGAGACAACAGTACGCACAATGGGACGTACAGCAACTGGTGTTAAGGCCATGCGTCTTGACGAGGACGGCGAAGACGAGGTTGTCGGCATGATTAGCCTCACCAAGGCAGAAGGTGCAAATGCAGCAGCAGAGGCAACTGATGACGAGGTTGAGAACAACGAGACTGAGACAGAGGAAGTTGTTGACAATGGTGCAGAAGACAAGACAGTACCAACAATCCTTGTACTCTCAGAGAAAGGTGTCGGTAAGCGTAGTGCCGTTGACACATACCGTATCACAAACCGTAACGGTAAGGGTGTCAAGACAATCAACATTACAGACAAGACCGGTAAGCTCGTTGCATTCAAGAAGGTTACACTCGAGAATGATATCATGATTATCAACAAGAGCGGTGTTACAATCCGTCTTGCTGTTGATGACATCAAGAAGAGTGGTCGTCTCACACAGGGTGTCAAGCTTATTGACATTGCTAAGCGTAATGACGTAATATCAAGCGTCTGCGTTGTTGAGCACGTTGACCCGACTGAGGAAGCAGAGGTCGAACTCGATGAGAATGGAAATCCTATAGTAACGCCTCCAACAGAGGAGACACAGGAATAATTATACCAATTACTAAAATGCAGGTTCCGGGGATTGAAAGATTCATCGGACCTGCCAAAAACTAATCTAATTATGAAGAAAGTATTTTTCTTGTGTGCAGGACTCATAGCCCTCAGCACATCAATGAACGCACAGGACAAGGAAGCCCTAAAGTTAGAAAAGCAGGCTATCAAGGAGGCTGAGAAGACTGTAAAGAAAGCTCGCCAAGAGTATGAGATGTCTATTCCTAATCCTCAATATGGACGTAAGGAAACAAACTTCGAAAAGCTTGACGGAGCAAAGGCTCTCATAGAGCAGGCTGTCACAAATAAATATGTGCAGAACAACAAGGACACATGGAAGGTTGCTGCCGATATCATGTACAAGTACTATGCAAAGTACAAGACTGAAGCAGAGAGCGACGAGACAAAGAAAGCTCTTGAGGCAGAATACGGCTACAAAGTAGCGACATACACAATTAAGTATGACTCTCTCTTTAATCTTATGCCTAAGAAGAATGAGATGGAAACAAAGATGATTGAGGTGTCTTATCTTCCAATGGCTGTTCAGGGAGTCGTATCATGCCTTCAGGCTGCACAGAATCTCTCTACCAGCGAGAAGCAAGAAGAGCTTGTTCTTGGAAAAAAATATGCAAGACTTGTAGCTGATGCTTGTACAAGTGCTCACATCCTCCAGAACTACGAGAAGGACAAGAGCACTAAACAAGATTGGGCTATCTACGGCAAGGCTTTCTATGCACAGAGCTTAGGAGGTATCAAAGGCTCAAATGATGACGAGGTAGAGGCTGCATACAAGGAACTCTACGGCACTCAGTACGAGTCAGTGGCATATAGTGCACTTATCAACCGTTATCGTGAGACAAACAAGGAGAGATACATTAAGATTCTTTCTTATGCTGCAGAGCACGCTAAAGGTGAGAACGCTCCACAGTTTGCATTCATGTACATCCAGACTCTCTATACTGAAGGAAAGAAGAATGAGTGTCTCCAGCAGATTGACAAGTTCGTTGAGAAGTATGCAGATAACGACAACGCTGTTAATGCTTACCTCATGAAGGGACAGATCTTCTTCGAGGACAAGAAGTTCGACGATGCAGAGAAGGTGTTTGCTGATGCTGTTGCCAAGTTCCCGGAAGAGGAGCGCGCCATCACTATGCCAGCTAAGTGTGCATGGATGAAGGCTCAGGCAAGTGCAACAAAGGCTGACCGTGAGAAGGCTATCAAGCTCTTCAAGGAACTTGAGACAAAGTACCCAAACAATCCTGACTACTGGGGTGAGCCACTCTACATCCTTTACAACAACAATGGACAGCTTCAGTTGCGTGACAAGTACAAGAAGTACTACAACGTTAATTAACGTATCGTAACATAAATATTATGTAGTTAATGGGGAGTTAAAAGGAAACAACCTTTTTAACCCCTCTTTAACTACAAAATATACGACATAAAAATGCGGAAATATTTATTATTACTTTTTTTAGGTTTATCACAGATTGTTTACGGACAGGAGGCGTCGAAAGACAAGTCCGCAGAACAGCCTTACAAGAAGTCTGCCATCGTCAAGTCGCTCAAGGCTCAGATGAAGGTGGGCAACTATTCCGCTGTTGTGGATGAGACAAACAAGGCGTTCAAGAAATATACTGAAGCTGATGGAGATGCCGAACTCCACAACTATCAGGTCAAGGCACTCGAACAGATGGTGCTTGCAGAGAACAAGAACATGTATCTTGCCACAAGACCAGATACTACCAAATACTTCGGCTACATGTACCAGATGTATGAGCAGGCTCTTTTCTGCGACTCTCTGGAACAGATTCCTACTCTTGACGGCAAAACAGTATTCCGCTATCGCTATGCCAATGCGGAAACACTATTAAAATACAGGAAGAATCTCAAGATGTCATGCCGTTACTTCTATCGTAAGAAGGACTATAAGGATGCTTTCAAGTATTCAGACCTGTATTACAAGTCAAAATCAGCTCCAATCTTCACAGGAAAGAAGGGCGAAAGCCTCATGCCTGATGAGAAGGATAACATCGAAATATCAGTCATGGCAGTTGTCTCTGCCTACGGCTCACACAATAACAATGGTGTAGTCAGCTACCTCCATGAAGCCATGAAGGACAAGAACATGTGCTACACCGTCCTCGAACTCGGTTGCAAGGCTTACCTTGCACTCGGAGACACAACAAACTATCTTGAGCATTGTACCAAGGGATTCAATGAGAAGCCAGAACAGGAGTTCTTCTTCATGTCACTCCTCAAGTACAACATAGACAACGCACAACACAACAAGTGTCTCGAGCTTGCCAACACAATGGTACAGAAGTTCCCTAAGAACAGGAACTACTGGTTCATCAAGGCTAAGGAAGAAGAGATACTCGGTAAGGGCGATGATGCCATTGCATCTTACTACAAGGCAATAGAACTGAAGGAAGACGATGCAGAGGCTTACTCTTACATCGGCTCGATATACACTAACAAGGCACAGGATATGTACAGTCGCAACACGCTCTCTGTCACTAATCCTGGATACAAAGAGTTCAAGTCAAAGCTCAAGGCTGTATATACAAAAGCAAAAGAAGCCTACGAGTCTGCCCGTAAATTCGCGCCTAAGAACAATGCTCTCTGGTACGAAGGTCTGAAGAACTCATACTTCAAACTGAACATGGGCAGGGAACTTAAACAACTCGAAGCACTAAAGAAATAAACAATAATCCCAATGAGGGTTTTCAGTCTGTCTTAATGACGGATTCGGTATAAATGGGAAACGCCATCTATTGGGTTATATGTGACACAACATTATGATAAAAGACTTCAACAAAGTAGCAATCATCGCTGGACAGAAAAGGATAATGTACAGCGAGATGCTCCAGCGCATCACTCTCTTTGCAGAACAAAGTCCAAAGGAAGCAGGTGCAAAGACAATCATTCTCAGTGAAAACCGTGAAGGATGGATTTATGCCTTCTTCGGAATATGGGCAAACAAGGGAATTGCCATTCCTGTGGATGCCACATCTACGGTAAGTGATATTTCTTACATCATCAAGGATTGTAAGCCAGATTGTATATGGACATCTGTTCAGAAACTCGACACAGTCAAGGAAGCATTAAAGGATGCCCAGATAGACACGAAGATTCTGATTATTGATGACTACGAGTCTGTTGAAGTAAACAAGGAAAAGGCAGTCATAGAATACTCAGACGATGATGTGGCTGTCATCATCTATACGTCAGGAACAACAGGTAGTCCTAAGGGTGTGATGCTCACATTCGGCAACCTCATGGCTAATATCCACTCCGTTGCCGACGAAGTTCCTATCTTCAACGAGGAACGTCGTGCACTCATTCTTCTTCCACTCCATCATGTACTTCCACTTCAGGGTTCTGTCATTGCACCTATCACACGTGGAGGTGGTGTAGCAATATCACCATCCATGACAGCTCCTGACCTCATGAATACACTCAAGGATGGTAAGGTGAGCATCATCATCGGTGTACCTCGTCTCTACCAGACACTCTTCGGAGCAATGAAGAAGAAGATTGACTCCAACTTCGTCACACGCTTCCTCTTCTGGATGTGTAGCAAGGTAGGCAGTCGTTCACTCTCTCGTACTATCTTCAAGTCAGTACGCACAAAGATGGGCGGTCATATCGACTACCTCGTTTGTGGTGGTGCTGCACTTGACCGTGAGATAGGTGTTGGACTCAAGACTCTCGGTCTTGACGTACTCGAAGGCTACGGAATGACAGAGACTGCGCCTATCATCGCCTTCACACGTCCTGACGATATCGTTCCAGGTTCTTGCGGTAAGCCTATGCCGTCAGTACAGACCAAGATACTTGATACAGGCGAGCTATGTGCCAAGGGTCCTAACGTGATGAAGGGATACTACAATCGCCCTGAGGAAACAGCAGCCATTCTTGACAATGAGGGCTGGATACATACAGGAGACCTTGCACGTTTCGATGACCAAGGTCGTCTCTACATCACAGGACGTACAAAGGAGATTATCGTTCTCTCCAATGGTAAGAACGTCAATCCAAGTGAGATAGAATACAAGATTGAAAAGTATGACTCAATAGTCAAGGAAGCAGCCATAGTACAGGACGGTGATATGCTCCGTGCCATCATCGTTGCACAGAACGAATGGCTCGGTCAGAAGACTGACGAAGAGGCAGAGGAAGCACTCAAACGTGAGGTACTTGCACCATACAACGAGACGGTAGCACAATACAAGAAGGTGATGAGTGTATTCCTCTATCGTGGTGACCTTCCACGTACCAAACTCGACAAGATACAGCGATTCAAGCTCAAGGGCATCATCGAGTCAGGTGTACGCAAGGAGATTAAAAAGGATGTTGTTGAACCAACATTCGAGGAATACAAGATTATCAAGCAATACATAGAGTCAGAGAAGAAGATAACAGTCCGTCCTACTGACCATATCGAGACCGACCTTGCCTTCGACTCACTCGACCGAGTTGGACTCCAGAGCTTCATCGAACAGACATTCGGTACAGAGCTCAAGGCAGATGTCATGGCTTCATTCAAGAATGTGACAGAGATAGCCGAGCAGGTTGCAAAGGTCAAGACACGTCAGGAAGTGGAACAGGTAGAATGGCACAAGCTGTTCACCGAGCACAAGTCCAATCTCAAGCTGCCAGACTTCTGGTTCACAGGTCACATCTTCACATGGTGCTGCAAGGTATTTGCACACACATACCTCAGTATGGAGGTCAAGGGACTTGAGAATCTGCCAAAGGATCGTTCATTCATCATTGCTCCAAACCACGTAAGCTATATGGACGGACTCCTTGTCGTGACAGATATTCCAAGCGCAATCCTCAACAATACCTACTTCTACGTTAAGGAAGACCATGTACGTGGCAAGCTACTCAGATTCCTTGCAAGCCACCACAACATCATCCTTATGGAGCGCATGAACCTCATGAACTCCATCCTCAAGATGGGTGAAGTGCTCAGGTCTGGCAAGAATCTCGTTATCTTCCCTGAGGGAACACGTACACGTAACGGAGAGACAGGGCAGTTCAAGAAGACATTTGCCATCCTCAGCAAGGAACTTAACGTACCTATCGTACCAGTTGCCATCACAGGAGCATACGAGGCAATGCCAAAGGGTCGCAAGTTCCCACTTGCCAAGAAGGTGACAGTAGAGTATCTTCCACCTGTCACAGCAGAACAAGGAATATCATACGTAGATTACTCAGAAAAGGTAAAACAGATGATTGTTGACAAGGTAAAGAAGTAAGTTCCTCCAAAAACATAATATTACGATGTGAGTTCGACGCTTGGATGCGTTGAACTCACATCGTTTTTTTGTCAGGAAGCACTTTCGTTTCAGATATGCAATATAAGATGTTCAATGTAAATATGAACATATATAAAGCAAAGATGGCACGCATAGATTACAACTCATTATGCATATTAGATTTTACTATTTTTAAGTTTTTTGGCATAAAAGTATATAAAACTATCACTATTTTTAAGTTTTTTAATCATTTTTCATCAAAAATTTGAAAATTTAGTATCAAGTCAATCATAATTTATGTACATTTGTACCCAAAATTTCTTGGGGCATGTTTATATATTAAATTTCAAAGCGAATTTCAATATATGAACAAGTCCATACTCAAAACAAAAAGAGTACAGAAGGAAATATTAACGACAAAATATATTTTCAGAAGTGCACCTTTCGTAAAATACCGTTTGTTAAAACGTCCGTAAACTATTACGACAGACCCCAGTTAGGAACTAAAGATAGGCAAGTTGATTTACTTTGCTTCATCTAATTCCTTCCCAACATTTCGGAGTAAAGCAAAAGTGACTTACTGAACATCATATGTTGTTTACAAAATAAAATTACGAAATAGAATTAATATAATCATAATTAACTACTTTAATTAAAAGATGAAAGAAAGACTTTTATTGTTTACTGTGTCTTTGCTTCTGACTGCAGTTTCAGCATTCGCACAGAACAAGATCACAGGAACCGTCATCTATACTGGTGATAACGAACCTGTGATTGGTGCCCACGTCATGATTCAGGGTACTAAGGAAGGTGTTGCTACAGACATTGATGGTAAATTCTCCATCGCTGTTCCTGCTGGCAAGAAACTTCACATCAGTTTCGTAGGCTTGAAGCCTGTAGTAGTAACTCCAAAGAACGGTATGGTCGTTCGCATGGAGGATGAAAAGATGTTGGACGCAGTCGTTGTCACAGGTATGACAAAGATGGACAAGCGTCTCTTCACAGGTGCAGCAACAAAGGTTAATGCTGACGACGTAATGCTCAATGGTGTTGCAGATGTTTCTCGTTCACTCGAAGGACGTGTAGCAGGTGTAAGCGTACAGAACGTCAGCGGTACATTCGGTACAGCTCCAAAGATTCGTGTACGTGGTGCTACATCTATCTATGGTAGTTCAAAGCCACTCTGGGTTGTTGATGGAGTAATCATGGAAGATATTACAGAGGTTGATGCAGACGCTCTCTCATCTGGTGATGCAGAGACACTTATCTCTTCTGCCATTGCCGGACTTAATGCAGACGATATCGAATCATTCCAGATTCTCAAGGATGGTAGTGCAACATCTATCTATGGTGCACGTGCCATGGCTGGTGTGATTGTCATCACTACAAAGAAAGGTAAGTCTGGTTCATCTAAAATTAACTACTCTGGAGAATTCACTATGCGTCTCAAGCCAAGCTACAACCAGTTCAACATCATGAACTCACAGGAGCAGATGGGTATCTACAAGGAACTTGAGGCTGCAGGATATCTCACATTCGCCAAGACATACCGTGCTTCAACAAGTGGTGTGTATGGTAAGATGTATCAGATGATGAACACTTACGATCCTGAAACAGGAAAATTCCTCCTTGAGAACACAGAGGCTGCAAAGAATGCATATCTCCGTGCAGCTGAAATGCGTAACACAGACTGGTTTGACGAACTCTTCTCTAACTCAATCCAGCAGAACCACTCCATAAGTGTTTCAACTGGTACAGATAAGGCTCAGTACTATGCATCTTTGAGCTTTATGAACGATCCAGGATGGACAGAGCAGAGTAAGGTACAGCGTTACACTGCAAACCTCAACGCTCTTTTCAATATTAACAAGAAGTTATCTGTAAACTTTATTGTTAACGGTTCTTACCGTAACCAGCGTGCTCCTGGTACAACAAACCAGAACATTGACGCTGTAACAGGTGAGGTTTCACGTGATTTTGACATCAACCCATACTCATACGCTCTCAACACTTCACGTGCTGCAGATCCTAATGAGTTCTACACTCGCAACTTCGCGCCATTCAACATTCACAATGAGTTGGCTAACAACTATATGGACTATGAAGTATTCGACATCAAGTTCCAGGGCGAGTTGAAGTACAAGCCAATCTCTAAGGTTGAGATTTCTTTGCTTGGTGCATACAGACATTCTGGTACAAACCAGACTAACTACATCATGGAGAATTCAAACATGGCTATGTCATTCCGTGCTATGGATGATGCTGTAATGCGTGACAACAACAACTGGCTCTATAACGACCCAGACAAACCAAATGAATATGCTTTCTCTGTTTTGGAAGAAGGTGGTTTCTACCGCAAGTACCTCTATGGAATGGACAACTACAACATGCGTGCAACAGTATCATACAACGACGTTTTCAATGATGACCATATCATAAACTTCTTCGCAGGTACTGAGGTTTCTGATACAAAGCGTAGAAAGGACTACTTCAACGGTGTTGGTATGCAGTATGACATGGGTTACCTCGGAAGCTACGACTATCGCTACTTCAAGCAGTCTCAAGAAGAAAATGCTGCATACTTCACAGTTAAGAACAACTATGATCGTTCTGCTGCATTCTTCGGTACTGCAACTTATTCATATCAGGGTAAATATACCATCAATGGAACAGTACGCTATGAGGGTAGCAACCAACTTGGTAAATCTCGTAAGGCCCGTTGGTTACCTACATGGAACGTATCAGGTGCATGGAATGCTCATG
>ODAI013888230.1_pt1 | contig 12307 bp, 8 predicted proteins | sample 1539321 | NCBI WGS metagenome assembly ODAI01 (sample SAMN02144231, study PRJEB22623) | gut metagenome | biome: sheep rumen | host: Ovis aries | place: New Zealand
AGCCTTGCAGTTGGGTAACTTCGAGGTGCTTGGTATGGAAGAGCGAATCGTGGGCATGAACTCTCTGAAGAATGTATTCTCTCCAAAGATTAAACAACAACTGGCCGAGGGAAAGACGGTACGTGTAGGTAAGGAAGGAAACTTCGACCTTGAGGCTGTAATAGCCTCTAAGCCCGACTATATCTTCGTGTCAGCCTCAAAATATGGCGGTTTCGAATCTCTCAAGGAATGTGGTATTCCTCTCATTTCTCATCACGGCTACAGAGAGACTGATCCTCTTGGTCAGGCAGAATGGATAAAGCTCATAGGACTCCTTACAGGCGAGACACAACGAGCAAATGCCGTTTTTGAGGATATTGAGTCTAAATATAATGCCATCAAGGCTAAGGTTGCTGCCGTTAAGGCCAAAAGGAAGACTCTCCCTACCATACTCAGCGGCCGACAGATTCGTGACGGCTGGTATGTCATGGGTGGAAAGAGCTACATGGCACGTATCTTTGCCGATGCAGGTGTTGACTATATCATGAAAGATATAGACGAGGCTGGAGGTACGGCTCTTGATTTCGAATCTGTCTATGCCAAAGGCATAAATGCCGACTACTGGCAGATTGACGGAACCTTTGATGATGAGTTCACTCTCAACGATCTCACAACAGAGGATGCCCGCTATGGCGACATAAAAGCCTACAAAGACCAGCACGTTCTGTTCTGTAACTTTGCAAAGACTCCATATCGCGAACTTGGTGGTCTTGAACCTCATCGCCTCCTCTCCGATTTCGTCAAGGCTTTCTATCCAGAGGTACTTCCTAATTATACTCCTAAGTACTATAAGTTGATGAAATAGAAATAGGGCAATCGTTGATTGCCCTATTTCATTATAATGCCATACCTCTAACATAAAAGTATGTGGTACAAATGCCAATCTCATCATTCTCAATCACCTTGGTAAACAAAAAAGCTATTATTTTTTGTGACTAAAGATTCAGAGATTTGCAATCAAACCATTAGATCTATTGGATTTATATGATTAATTATTTCGCCAAATTAACATATTGTTCTAATGTCAAGTCTTTTATATTAGCAGGAAACTCTTTTCCTATAACTTTGTAGGTATTCTCATACCTCTTTACAAGTTCTGCTATACCAGAGGTGAATTTCTTTTCTTTTTCAAGAGAGATCTGTATAACTAATGTCCTTTGATAAATATTTTCGACCTCATCGACAATATAGGTATTTAATGCATTATAAGCCGTTTCGATATCACCAATCAGGTAAAGCTGCCTTACTTTAGACTTGATAAAAGTCGTATCAAGACAGAATTTTTCACGGATTTTTTTTACATCATTTGTCATACACCATATTTTATAGAGAAGTATGACATTAAGAACTCCCGCAATCAATAGAACAAAAACATAAAGCGTACTAGAATCATCTTTTTCAGAATAATAATCATACGCATAAGATGAAATAGAAGCCAGCAACGATAAAGTCACAATCAAAATCTTTTTCATAAATGTAAAAATAAATGAATTAATGTATTGAAGTTATTAGGATAAAACGTATTTATAATAGATTGATTCTTCAAAAGAACAATCTTTCACAATGTTTTTAATGTATTTTTTCCATAGGCATATAATTTTTATATGCGTCTTTTATCTACTCTCAAATCAAAACAAAACCAAGCACCTATAAAATACAAAATGTGGACGAGCTAATCCGTCCACATCCCGGGTGCTTGGTCTTACCCTTATTACCAGACGAACCAGACGTCCACGTATAGTGAACATCTGCTCTTTATTCTAGTAATAAATCCTTCTGCGACCAAGCTTTCGGATGTTTTCGAATAAATAGCAAACGCTAATTAACCAATATGTTCTGTGTCCCTATATTCTTAATGAATGGTAACACGCTTGCAAAAATAAACATTATTTCTGGAACTTCCAAATTTTTCCGTATATATTTTACATTTTTATTTGGTGTATATTTTACAATCACAAATAAACAAACGCAAGAAGATGTTACTAATCTATTCTATAAAAGAACAATCCTCTCCTTGCTTCATCATCCCATATAAGTCCCTTGTAACTCCTATGCAAGTCCCATTATCTCCTAATCATAGGAACGGACTTACAACGGATTTGAAACGGACTTAGAGCGAAGGTATAACGGAGGTAAATATACGACACAAGGGAATTGTAATGTCGAGATTGCATTTTTGCTTTAAAAAAAAGAATTTTCATAAAATTCGTCACTCATCACCCTCAGCGTCGCAACATTCTAACACACAACACATTACAAAGGTGATTCAACCACTATCACTCGTCACCCCACCCATCACCCACATATAGGATATTACATTTATAATCAATAAGTTACGAACAGATTTCACTCATCACCACTCGTCACCCATATTTCCTGGCGGAAAGTGGTGACGAGTGAATTAATCGCGCAACAATCACAATCTCAATACGTTACAAAGTTTAAGGTGATGAGTGGGTGACGAGTGCTTTAAAATGAATCACCGCTATAAACAACTATCCCTCAACGCAATACAGCGTTGAGGGTGACGAGTTGCAGAGTAGTGGCAAAATTCTATTTTTCTTAATATTTTGCACTTTTTTATGAGAAAGCGAACAATATTCCCAAACTTTTTGTACCTTTGCAACGAAAATAACAAATACAATTAGAACAAAATATGGCAACAATCGTATTACAAGTACCAGACGAGAATCTGGTAACGAAAGTAAAACAGGCTTGCAAAATGCTTATGGGTGTGACTTCTGTAAAAGTACAAAAGTCAGACACAAAAAAGTATGATATTACCAAGACTGCAGGGTATTGCGAGGCTATGGATGACATAAAAAACGGGCGTGTACATCATGCAGACAGTGTTGATGACATGTTCAAACAAATTTTCGGATGATACATGTATAGCATCAACTACACCAACCGTTTCAGCAAGGACTTGAAGCGTTGCAAGAAACGTGGGTTGAACATCAAATTGATACAAGATGCAATTGTGTTATTGTCTAAAACAGGTACACTACCAACACAATACCATCCACATCGACTATCAGGCAACCGACAAGAGCAATGGGAGTGCCATATTCAACCAGATTGGTTGATGACATGGGAACAGAATGATACCGAATTAACACTTCTTTTTCTGCAAACTGGTACACACTCCGACCTTTTCTAATCAACATTCATCTAGGAAATAAAGAACGAAGCATTTCCTTCGTACATCCTACGAACCAAACTCGATGAACCTTCGCTATTTGTTCGCTCTAAGAACGGAGGTTCATCGAGTTTGGTTCCTTTTCAAAAGGGAGGTACAACGGACTTACATAGGAGCTATAACGGAATCATCTACTATTATTCAAATCCTTGAAACATAGCCATAATTTCCATAAATCCTGTTTCTGCCCAATACCAATGGGTATAGCCAGCAAGGACATTCTTATAGTGATAGAGGGCAGTATCGACTGGCTGTCCTTTGGCTGACAACTGTAATTGCTCTTTTCTGATCCCTTCAGGAAGGGTGTCAGGCTCAACAACAGAAGAATAATGGAACTCGTGGCCCTTTGCGAGTTGAGAGTTTAGTGTTGAGAGTTTAGTGTTGCATAACTGACGATAGCCAAGATGAAGCCTTGCATCCATCATAGTTGCAGAGAATGGGAATACTCCGCACATTGTGATACCGTCAATATCATTACAGAGATACATAAAGCCTCCACATTCGGCAAAGATACGCCCGCCATTCTCGGCAAATGCCTTGATGCTTTCACGCATAGAGGCATTATTTGCGAGATCAGAAGCGAACAACTCCGGGTAGCCTCCGGGGAGATATAGCAAATCGCAATCGGGCATTCTCTCATCATTCAGAGGAGAGAAGAAAATGATTTCCCCAAGTTCACGAAGAGCATCTATATTAGCACGATATGTGAAGTTAAAGGCAGAGTCTTTGGCGATGGCGATAGAAAAGCCAATACGGCCTCTCCCCCCGCCCTCCCCCGTAGGGAGGGAGCCGGCGTGCCCAAAGCCAAACTCCTGTATGTCCTCGATAATGGGGAATCCACCATCGCCTTCCGGCTCCCTCCCTACGGGGGAGGGCGGGGGGAGAGGCCATATGTGCTCCTCCACTTCCTTTGCCGCAAGCCTGATAAGTTCCTCTGTCTCTTCCCTTGCCTCTATGGTAAGACCTAGATGACGACCGGGAATGATAAGGTCAGAATTGCGGAGCATATATCCAAGACAAGGAACACCGGCATCCTCGCAAGCCTGCTTGAGAAAAGAGAAATGATTTTCAGAAGCCACCATATTAAACACAACTCCTGCAATCTTCAACTTTGGATTGAAATGCTTGAAACCATATATCAGAGGAGCTACGGAATATGCAACAGACTTGGCATTAACGACAAGAATAACGGGAATATCGAGCAACATAGCAATCTCCGCACTTGAGCCTTTCGATTTATCATATCCGTCAAATAATCCCATTACTCCCTCCACAATACGCACATCTGCATCCTCGCCATATCGTTCAAACACCTCCTTTACGTGTTCCTCAGATGCCATATAGGTATCAAGATTCACAGATTCACGTCCAGAGGCAATCTCATGAAACATAGTATCAATATAGTCAGGACCACATTTATATGGCTGTACCTTCAATCCCCTATCGCGCAAGGCACGAAGCAATCCCATAGTGAATGTGGTCTTACCACTATTGGAGGTGGCTGCGCCGATGAGGAAAGAGCGGCCTCTCCCCCCGCCCTCCCCCGTAGGGAGGGAGCCGGTAAGCGGTGAACCAATCTCTATTTTATCTTTCATATTTTCATTCTTCATTTTTATGATTTTCATTTAAGGGCGATAGCGGCTCCCTCCCTACGGGGGAGGGCGGGGGGAGAGGCCTCACTTTTTCCTCTTCAACAATATCCACAAAGCTATTGGGGCACCAATAAGCGAAGTGACGGAATTGACAGGCAAAGCGCCCTCCATACCCGGCAGTCTCGCTATGAGATTACATACAAGGGCAAGGGATGCTCCGCACAATAATGTTCCGGGAAGGAGAATACGATGGTCTGCCGTTCGGAAAATGCCTCGACAGATATGCGGAACGGCAAGTCCGAGGAACATTATAGGACCGCAATAGGCGGTTACAATAGCCGTAAGCATACCTGCAACTATGATTATCTGCGTACGAGCACGAGAGATATTAAGTCCTAGATTAGTGGCATATTGTTCGCCAAGCAGAAGCATATTCAAGGATTTTGCCAACAGCATTCCAAAAGGAAGGATAGCCAATACAAGTCCGAGAAACACCCATACTTGTCCTCCTGTGACACGAGCGAAACTTCCCAATCCCCATACAACATAGGCACGAACATCTTCCTCGCTACTAAAATATTTCAACACCCCAATAATAGCTGATGCGATATATCCTATCATAACGCCAACTATCAAAAGCGTAACATTTCCATGAACTCTTTGCGAAAGGAAAACGATAAGTGCCATAGCCGATAATGCTCCTATGACAGCCGAAAGAGTAAGGGCTGTGTTTCCGAAGAATCCAAAGGACGAAACAATATGCCAACCTATGCTTCCCGACATTAGGACGAGAAACGCCACACCAAGACTTGCTGCAGAAGAAATGCCGAGAACCGAAGGACCTGCAAGTGGATTATGGAATACCGTCTGTAGCATAAGTCCGGCAACAGCAAGTCCTGAACCACAGGCAATAGCCGTAAGAGCCTGTGGCAAACGAGTATGGAGCACGATATTCGTCCACACTTCATTATCACAATCACCTCCCATCAGGATGCTGAACACGGCATCAAGAGGGATTGAGACAGAACCAACGGCGAGGTTGAGAAGTAGGAAGAAGGGGATGGAGAGGAGAAGAACAACAGCACTCAGGCCTCTCCCCCCGCCCTCCCCCGTAGGGAGGGAGCCGGAAGGCGATGAGCCAATCGTTATTTTGTTTTTTTCATTTTTCATTTTTCAGAATTTCTTTTATAATGCGATAGCGGCTCCCTCCCTACGGGGGAGGGCGGGGGGAGAGGCCACTATGTGAATTGTTAATTTCCCCTCCTTATAAACCGTTCTACAAGTCTCGTAGCATAGTCGCCTTATCTCTTCAAAGAAAGCGGGCGGCATTGTGTTCCAGAGGTCACGCGCCATATCAACCTCTTTATATTCCAATCCGAGACCTTCTGCAACTTTTCTGATAAACACCTGATTCATAAGTACCTTATGCGAATGAGTATCAAGATGTCCTTCAGCAAGTTTTACCGCCTTGCCTATCATTATCGCGATATGCACATCTTCAAATCCGACCTCCCGAGCAGCCTTCAACGCTTCCCCTACGAAGTTGCCATAATGTACACAACGAATGCCTTCAAGAGCCTTCTCGCTCTTCATTCCTGCCACCAAACCGATAGTTCTGCAACCGATAGCCCAAGCAACATCAAGTTCTCGACGAATACTTTGTACGAAAGCCTCATTCGATAGCGGAGAGACGATACCAGAAGTTCCGATGATACTTATTCCGCCAACTACACCAACCTTGTGATTAAAGGTCTTTAGGGCAAGTTCTGCACCATTTTCGACGGAGATAGTTACCAAAAAGGCCTCTTCCCCCGTCCTATCCAGTAGAGAGGGAGTCGATTCGACTATGGCTCGCAACTCATTCTCTATCATCTTTCTCGGAGTTGGGTTTACGGCAGGATCACCAACTGGTATTCCAAGTCCGGGAAGAGTCACCTTCCCTACCCCCTCGCCTTGCAGAAACTTCACACTAAAGCCATCACTCTTTTCAAGAGTTACGGTAGAGGTTATTTTACAGCCCTTCGTAACATCAGGATCATCACTACTATCCTTTATTACAGAAGCAACACCTTTAGCCTCGTATGTCACGGGAATCGTCATTATCTCGCCATCAGGTAAGGCAAAATGAACCTCTTCGGGATATTCTTCAAAAAGAAGTGACAAAGCAGCCGCCTTTGTTGCTGCAGTAGCACAAGCGCCTGTTGTGAATCCAGTTTTTAATGGAAAGAAATCAGGCATAAGATGCTCTATCACCCTACGCAACCCATACTTTCCTGTTACGGTAATCCAATCTTTTGGCAACTGCGGATGCTCAACAACAAACACTTTCAATCCAAGTTCAAGGGCAGCCTTTACCTTAACCTCAAAACCGCCACTCTCACCACTTTCCTTCGTTATGATAGCATCACACCCCACCTCGCTCATCACTTTCTTTTCATCCTCAATAGTCGGAATTTCAAGCGATTCGTTATAGAAGATGAGTTGATCGTCCACAAGTCCGGCTTTCTTTGCAAGGGCTATGCTCTCAGGACGATTCAATATTCTGAATATAGTTTGCCATTTGACTTCCGGCTCCCTCCCTACGGAGGGAAGTCCGATGTTAATAACATCGGAGTATGTGCTAAGCGGGGGGAGAGGCCGCATTTTTTTAATCGTATTTGCCCCTGTAAGAGCAAGCAACTTCTCTACTTTTGCCTCACGAATTTTGTTTATGGCATCATCATAATCAAAACTATATTCCACGCCTTTGATATGCTCAGGAAAGACACGCTGAAGTCGGATGACATTAATACTTAGTACCTTTCGAGACTCATCAATAGTCTTATGTAGGTTTTCTGCAAACGGATGGGAAGCATACACGATACATCCAACCTTATGTTCCTTACAGAATGCCACGATATCATCAACCGTCATAGCCCCTGTGATATGTACTCCGTTGTGCATATCCACTTTCTGCAAGTCGCCTTTTGTGGAATAATAAAAAGGTTTTCCTGCTTGCTCGCATACATCCACAGCAAGGCGACCTTCGGTTGTGCCGCCGAAGATGAGGAGAGCCTCCCCTTGCGGCCCCTCACCCGCCCTGTGGGCACCCTCTCCCCAAGGGGCGAGGGGAAGTATGTCTCTATCGCTAAAAAACTTCGTTATATCACTATCGTTTTTATGCATTTCTTGCTTTTTTGACGTACTAATAATTTGAAATACTAACTTCCTCCTCGCCCATTGGGGAGAGGATGCCCGCAGGGCAGGTGAGGGGCTGGTTATTGATGACTTTTTCTAAATAAATGCGTGAACTTCCCGTCATATAGTTTGCTCAGCCCTTCACGATTATCAATAGCATCTCCCACAACAATCATCGTGGTGAGAGTGAGATGATTCTCCTTCATTATCTTCGCAAGATCCTTTAGCTGCCCACGATATATTCTCTGATCCTTCCATGTCAGCTTATAGCAACAAGCCACAGGGGTTTCGGGCTTATAACCACCCTCAAGGAGCTCGCTCTGCACCTGTTCTACAAGTGAAGCGGAGAGGAATATGCACATCGTACTCTGATGTGAAGCCAACATGTGAAGTTTCTCCTTGTCTGGCATAGGAGTACGACCTTCACCACGAGTAAGAATGATTGTCTGGCAACGCTCAGGAATAGTAAACTGACTTCTCAGTTCAGCAGCAGCAGCAAGGAATGAAGAAATACCAGGAGTGATATGATAGTCCATTCCGTATTTATCAAAAAAAGCCATCTGTTCCTGTATTGCCCCATAGATACAAGGGTCGCCTGTATGCAATCGAACAATCTGCTTGCCCTTGTCATAAAACTCTTTCATTAACTGGAATTGTTCTTCCAAATCCATATCGGCAGAAGAACGAACTGTAGCACCAGCCTTGGCATAATATGTCAGTTCCTTTGGCACAAGACTTCCTGCATAGAGTATCAAATCTGCATTCTCAAGGAATCTCTTTCCTCGCACGCTGATAAGCTCTGGATCACCAGGACCAGCACCAACGATTTCTATATGAGGAGAAGGGGTGGCCTCTCCCCCCGCCCTCTCCCGTAGAGAGGGAGCCGGAACGCGCAAGGAGGCTGCGACAGTCCAGTTTTGCCCTTTATTCTTTGGCAAAATTAACTTTCCTCCATTTATCAAAGCTGATGCCTCACACACGCTCGGAGTACCTACGTGCTTGCTAACCGTAGCACTTGGATTTGGCACATCAACCTCGGCAAGCTGTTCGGATGAATAGAAATTGAACTTATACCCTTCTTCCTGAAGGAACTTCACAACAGGTTCATCAGCCTTTAGGTCTATAGTATTAAAATCAACGATACCCTCTGCGAAAATACCAGCCATACCAATAGCCGTGAACACCTCACTTACCACCTGTTCAACAGGTCCTGCCTGATGCGCAAGTCCAAGCCCTACGTGAACACAACGCGGAACATACTGAACACACAGAATATCATCATCAAGAATCTCATCCAAAGGCGACACGATAATTGCAAGTTTGTATTTATCTAATGTTATCTCACTCAGCTTTTCCACCACCGTAACGTGCTTTGGCAGAGTAGATAAGAGATATTCCGTACCCTCATCTCTAACATCCATATATAGAGCCGTTGGCTGTCCAGCAACAAAACAAGCAATCTCCTTGTTGATATTCTCCTGAGGCAACACCCACCCGAATCTATCGGCAATAGTATCTAAAGCCCAGAGTCCTTCAAGGTCGCTTTGGGTTGTAATTATAGGATTAGCCTTCAGGATTTCAGCAATACGTGATGTCAATTCATTAGCACCACCCACATGACCAGAAAGAACGGAAATGACATTCTTGCCTAAAGAATCAACGCATACCACAGCTGGGTCAGTATGCTTGTCCTTTATGAAAGGAGCTATACTTCGCACGCAGATACCCATAGCACCTATGAAGATGATATGCTTTTCAGTATTCCACCTTGATTCTATATCAGCCAACAGGCAGATTTCATCATTTAGCTTTAGAGCCAACCTTGATGCAATCTCACGTCCTTTATCATTAACTGCTACTATCATTTCGTTGCTTTTAGAATTGTTATTGGGTTAAAGTCGTCCAAAGCTATGCGTACTGGTTCCTCAAGTGTCATGTTCAGTTTCTTGGCTGATTCCATAAAGGCATCATAGCTTGACTGGACAACAGTATTCATCACAATCACGCCTTCTTCCGTCAATTCCCGATATATCTTTTCCATCATCTCCGGAAGTTTACCGCCATGTCCTCCTATAAAGACGGCATCAGGCTTTGGATAGTCGGAAAGGTCAAGCTGAAGAAAATCACCTATCACAGCATCTATTCCCGGAGTACCAAACTTACGGGAGTTTATCTCCATGAGCTCCCTACCCTCCTCTCGCACCTCAAATGCCGTTATCTTCAGATGAGGGAACTGTAGCTTTGCCTCTATGCTCACGCTTCCTGTACAAAAGCCCACATCCCACATCGTCTTTCGCTCTCGCAACTGCATCATAGACAAAGACATCAGCCTTATCGGCATCTTCGTTATCATCTTTGTCCTTCCGTTCAGCAGATGAAATTCCGCCTCTGGTATTCCGAAAGGGCGAGGATGAGTACTCGTCTTTTGCAGGATAAGGCAATTCAAACTCCCCCTTTGGGGGCAGGGGACCTCATAAATCCTTTCCTTTTCCTCATTCCCTAAATTCTCGCCTATGGTCATAGTATAATTAGTATAACCATAATCCTGCATCCTCTGCCAGATAGCCTGTGGGGTATTCTTTTTATCTGTCAATACTCCGATAAGCGGCTCTCCATTAATAAGAGCCTCATCAAATTTATCCCAAGGTCTGCCAGTCAAGGAAACAACGTGCATATCATGATATGGAAGGCACATCCTATGAGCAAGCATCTGAAGGGAATTGAAAGAAGGATATACCTTCATCTCGCATCCTGGACATTCTCTTTGGATTGTGTTTGCAAAGCCGAAGAACAACGGATCACCAGAAGCAAACACCACGATATCATCATACTGCTCGTATTGCTTAAATACCTCGCTCAACGGTACTGTGACATCTATCCACACGGCATCCTCAGGAAGGAAATCCATCATTATCTCGTGATGCCTCTTTCCACCCGAAAACACCTTCCCTGCCTTGATTATCTCCATCACCTCTGGAGGAAACCATTGCTTTCGGGAATCGGTTATGCCGATAACAGAAAAGACACGACAGCTACGGCCTCTCCCCCCGCCCTTCCCCGTAGGGAGGGAGCCGGAAGGCGAAAGGGCAATCTCCTTAAAATTCATTTCCAGTATCTTACCGCTATCTTCCATTTTTCAAATCTTTTTTGGGGATTAGCTTTTGAGCATTCCGGCCCCCTCCCTACGGGGGAGGGCGGGGGGAGAGGCCGCTAAGTCTTAAACATCCCTCCCCGGCCTCAGCTGTTCTGCATCATCGTATGTGAGGACAGAGTTCACGAGCGTGGCGGCAAGGTTACTGCCTCCTTTCCTTCCGTCGATTATTATCTTCGGAATATCACGCAAAGCCTTGGCTGCATGCTTGCTTTCCTCCACATGAACAAAGACGACAGGAGCACCTATTATTCCCGCAGGGTGGCATTTCCCTTTTCGGGCAAGGTCACATAACTCAAGCAAGGCGGTCGGAGCATTTCCAAATACATACAAAGCATCCGGATGTTCCTCGGCTGCAAGTCTCATTCCTGCCTGAGCACGAGTAATACCGAGCGTCTTAGCCATTTCTGCCCCACGAGGATCATTTATATAGCAAACCACCTCTATTCCTAACCTCTGCAAAGCGCCCTTGCGAATACCGCTTGCAGCCATAGTCACATCAGTAACGATACATTTCAACTCTCCGCTCTGCACCTTCGCATATAGCTTTGCCGTAGCCTCATCATCAAGCCACAAGAGTCCTTCCATATCGAAATCGGCTGTAGTATGAATAGCATGAAGCATTGGCCAGAGTTTCCAGATAGGAATATCAGGATTCTTCAGTTCCTTACGGATAGTAGCAAAGGATTTTATCATTATCCCCTGACCAACATTCGTATCTTGCGAAGCATCGTTGGTCTCTCTGTAATATCCACGAGGAGTAATGAACTTCCCATTCCACTCATACGACTGGCTATTGCCGATTATCACGATAGTGAACATATCCACCTGCTCTGGGTCGAAATTTCCTAGCGTAGTTATCGTTATCTGCTGTTCCGGTCGTCCTGCCTGACGAACATAGCCAACAGGAGTATCAAGCGAGCGTTCCTTTCTGAAAATCTCCACAAGTCTATACAACTGCCAGTATCTTCCGTGGCTCTTAGGGTTATATATAGCCGTCACGAAATCGCCAACAGCAGCAGCCTTTATCCTCTTCTCTATAACAGCCCAAGGAGTCATCAGGTCGCTCATGGATATTATGCAGAAGTCATGTCCGATAGGCGCTCCAAGCAAGGATGCCGCCTTCTGAAAGGCACTTATCCCCGGATA
>ODAI014690698.1_pt1 | contig 12307 bp, 12 predicted proteins | sample 1539321 | NCBI WGS metagenome assembly ODAI01 (sample SAMN02144231, study PRJEB22623) | gut metagenome | biome: sheep rumen | host: Ovis aries | place: New Zealand
ATAGTAGAGAATGTTGAAAAGCCGGAATACACCCAAAGAAGGCTTCCGACAAACCTTATTGCAAGAGACAGCGGCGTCATCGAAAAGGTTGACATCGTTGACGGTCAATTGATGACAACTGTCGGGAGCGGTGTTACAAAGGGGGATATTATAGTCAGCGGAGATGTTCTGGGTGATCTGCATTACAGCAGAAAGGGCTTTGTCAAGCACTTCTATGTGCATTATTACACACGCTCGATCGGCAAGGTGTACGGTACATTTGAACGTCATGAAACCTTCTTTCAGCCCTATACCGTTACCGAAAAAACTGTGATAGAAGAGCCCGAGAGCAAATGCTTTCTTTCCTTATTTGACGTGGATATCCCGCTTTTCTTTGAGGCCGAAAGCAACAGTATCATAGGTGATTATCAAGAGGACAGACTGTCGTTCTTTGGAGTGGAACTGCCGGTCGCTTTGAAATATACTGATCTGACAGAATATACCTTTTCCGAAAAACCGCTGTCATCCTTGCAGGCACAGGCAAGGGCAGAAAAGCTGGCAGAGGCCTACGAGAATAATTTCCTTTCTGAATTTGAGATAAAAAGCAAGGATTATACGGTCGAAACGAAGCCGGAGGGAGTGTATCTGAAGGCAGATTATAAGCTTTACGGTGTCATTAGTGAAGAAGTAGAGTTTTTTACTAATAAATAAAAAAAATATGTGAAAAACATAGAAAAAACAATTGCATTTAAAAAGATAATATGTTATACTATAAGAGTAAGATTATTTCAGAAGGGAATCTGATCTCAATAAATGGCAGAAAAAGTAATCAGTGTTGACAGAATGGATGCCGTGCTTAATCTTTTCGGCAATTACGATGAAAATATCAACCTTATCCAGAAGGAGTATTCTGTTGCTGTTCTTAGCCGTGGCTCGGATATAAAGATATCCGGCGAAGAGGAGAATGTCTATTTCGCTGCAAAGGCTATAGAATCTCTGCTGATAATGGCTAATAAAGGTGAGCCCATAAATGAGCAGAATATCAGATATGTTTTTTCTCTGGTAAGGGAGGGTACTCAAGAGAATCTTTATAAGCTGACCGACGACGGTATATGCGTCACCATGAGCGGCAGGATCGTCAAGCCAAAGACACTTGGTCAGAAACGGTATGTCGATTCGATCAAGGAAAACACTATCGTTCTCGGCGTCGGGCCTGCAGGCACAGGAAAGACATATCTTGCAGTCGCTATGGCAGTCAAGGCCTTCAGAGCGCACGAGATAAATAAGATCATCCTTACAAGGCCGGCGGTTGAGGCCGGTGAAAAGCTGGGTTTTCTTCCGGGTGATCTTCAGAACAAGGTCGATCCTTATCTTCGTCCGCTTTACGATGCTCTGTTTGAAATGCTTGGACCCGAAGCTTTTGCAAGACAGCAGGAGCGGGGCTGTATCGAGGTCGCACCTCTTGCTTATATGAGAGGCAGAACTTTGGATGATTCCTTTATCATCCTTGATGAAGCACAAAACACCACACCGGAACAGATGAAAATGTTTCTTACACGTCTTGGCTTCAATTCCAAGATCGTTATAACCGGTGACATAACCCAGATCGATCTGCCCGATTCAAGGCGATCCGGTCTTATTGAGGCGATAAAGGTCCTTAAGGGCGTTGATGATATAGCTATTAACAGGTTTACCGAAAAGGATGTAGTCAGACATAAGCTTGTGCAGGATATTATCAAGGCATATGAAAAATTTTATGAAAAGGGGAGTTCAAATCACAATGGGAAAGGTTAAAGTATTGATAACTAACGATCAGAATGATATCAAGATCCCGACAGGGATACGTCTGCTTGTGAGAAAATGCTGTCACGCCGTGCTGGAAAGCGAAGGCCATAACGAAAGCTATGAGATAAGCGTTTCATTTGTCAATGACGAAGCCATTCATGCACTGAATTTGCAGCACAGAGGTATCGACCGCGCTACAGATGTCCTGTCGTTCCCGCTGGGGGAAAACGGAGTTTATGATATTAATCATGAGAGCGGTGCATTCCTGCTGGGAGATATTGTGATCTCTATCGAAACTGCTTATCGGCAGGCAGAGGTCTATGGTCACTCTTTGGAGCGTGAGGTGGGCTTCCTTACGGTCCATTCCATGCTTCATCTTTTGGGCTACGACCATGAAGAGGGCAAGCTGCAGGAAAGAATCATGCGTGAGAAGGAAGAAGCTATTCTTGCAAGCCTCGGTATCTCACGGGACGAGACCTTTGTTGTTGATGAGCATGAATATAAGAAAAACTGAATTTTTTCGTTTCCTTAAAGGTTTCAGATTTGCATTCAAGGGATTAATACATTGTATAAAAAACGAGCGCAATATGAGATTTCATCTTTGCGCCGCTTTTTATGTTCTGATATTTATGAGGTTTTACGATTTTACCAGAGCTGAAAGTATTCTGATATATGCTGTTATCGCTCTTGTGATAGCCCTTGAAGCGCTGAATACAGCTGTAGAAGCAATAGTTGATCTTGTTTCGCCGGAGCATACAAAGCTGGCCGGCATTGCCAAGGACTGTGCTGCGGGTGCGGTATTGGCTGCAGCTGTCGGAGCTGTTTTTATAGGCGCTGTTTTGTTTTGGAATGTTGAGGTCTTTGAAAGGATAGGAAGGTATTTTGCGGAGAATACAGGTATGCTGATCCTGCTGATAGTTTCATTGATCTTGTGGACAGCTTTTATATTTCTTCCGCACGGAAAGGAAAATGATAATGACTAAGAACGTATTTGTAACTATAATCGGCAGACCAAATGTTGGGAAATCATCTCTGCTGAATGCACTGATCGGTGAGAGGATTGCTGCTGTCAGTGCTAAGCCGCAGACCACAAGAACAAAGATAACCGGTGTGCTGACAAAGGATGATACTCAATTTGTGTTTATTGATACGCCCGGTATGCACAGAGCCAAAAACAGATTATCAGAGCATATGGTGAAGACCATAAACGATTCGGTGGCAGAGCTTGAAACAGCGCTGCTTGTTATCGACTGCACAAAAGGTATCTCCGAGCCGGAAAAAATCCTTGCCGCAGAATTCTCAAAGCGTTCCCATGTCATCCTTGTAGTGAATAAGATAGATCTGCTTGAAGACAAAACCGAACTTATAGCCAAGCTGGCTGATTATTCAAAGCTCTACGATTTTGCCGAGATCATCCCGGTAAGCGTTCTTGAAAAGGACGGCTTGGAGCTTGTTATGCAGGCGATCAGCAGATTTGCAGCCGAGGGTCCTCACTATTTCCCGGACGATATGCTCACAGACCAGCCCGAGAAGGTCATAATGGCTGAAATGATAAGGGAAAAAGCGCTTAATAATCTGAATGATGAGATACCTCACGGCATTGCTGTTACCATTGAAAGCCTTAATGAACGCACCGACAGCAGCGGAGAGGATATACTTGATATTTCTGCAACTATTTACTGTGAGAGAGAGTCTCACAAGGGTATCGTAATCGGCAAAGGCGGTTCCATGCTTAGAAAGATCGGTGCTGATGCAAGAGCCGAGCTTGAGGCTTTCTTTGCGATCAAGGTCAATCTCCAGTGCTGGGTAAAGGTGAAGGAGGGCTGGAGAAACAGGGAAGCCTTGATTAAAAATTTCGGTCTTGACTGATAATTTTTCCATTGATAAAACTGCTCTTGTGACAAATACTAATCATATCAGACGTTTGATTAAACGGATGATATCTATATTTTGAACGGAGGCAGCTGCTATGCTTTGGGAAAGGTTTCTGAAGACGGGTAAGATAGCTGATTATCTTGAATACAAGCATTTTTCGGAGGATGCACAGGATGTTTACGTTGGATTGCTTAGTGATAAAGGAGATGCCTGTGGGAGAGAACAGCAAAAAGATATACGTTCTCACTAAGGAAAAGGGCACTGTCTCGATATTTGTCAGAGGCGGGATGAAAAGCTCAAGGCATTCATCTCCGACACAGCTGTATTCCTATTCGGTCATGTGCGCTGAAGAGAAAAGAAATGCCAAAGGTGAAAGCTATTACTACCTTAACAGTGCAGAGTCAATATCCATGTTCTATGAATTGAGACTGGATGTTCATAAGGCGGCGCTTGCTGCATATTTTGCCGACCTGTTATTCTACAGCAAAATTGAAGGCACTACGGACAACAACGATATCATGCGGCTTGCCCTCAATACCTTTTATTTTCTCAACGAGGGAAAAAAAGACCGTGAGCTGCTCAAATCCATATTTGAGTTTAGGCTTCTCTGTGAGATAGGCTTCCGTCCTAACCTTATCGGCTGCTGTGAATGCTATAAATACGAGGATGATGAAATGTATTTCTTCTGTGATGCAGGCTGTCTGAAATGCTGCGACTGTATCGAAGAGGAGGACGGTCAGCCTGATGCAGTTCTGGATCGCAATCTGCTGTATATTGTACGTCATATAGCTTTGACAGATTTTGAAAGGCTGTTCGGGATAAGGCTTTCACCAAAGTATCAGCAGAAGCTTACTGCCTTTACAGAGATGTATGTCAATTACCATTTTCAATACAGGTTCAAAACCTTGGAGTTTTACAGAAGTTTATAAGAAGGTGAAAACTTGAATATATATAGTGAAAAACTTGAATTACATAAAATACTTGAGCTGCTGGCTGAAAAATGCTCCAACGAGACTGCCAGACAGTTTGCTTTGAATATCCGTCCTGCCGATGATCTTGAATATGTAAAGCAGGAGATCGGTAAGACAAGCTGTGCGCTTGAAATGTCGATAAAGCTGGGCAATCCCGTGTTTTACAGCTTCAAGGATATTACTGCATCGGTAAAGCGTGCTACATCGGGTGCGGCATTGTCTTTGGGCGAGCTGATCGAGATCAAGAGGATGCTCCAGCAGATCGGTATGCTTTGCAGCTGGTATAATGATGTGCTGGATAAGGACAATCCTCTTGACTTTTATTTTGAACAGCTTTTTCCGAATAAGTATCTTGCAGACAGGCTCGAGGCGGCGATAATCGACCGCGAAACACTTGCAGACGATGCCAGCCCGACGCTTAATTCTATCCGTAAAAAAATACGAAATTCAGAATTGCGTATAAGAGAAACTCTTGATAAGATGATCAAGTCCTCGGCCACACAGAAATATCTTCAAGACTCGATAGTAACTATAAGAGACGGGCGTTTTGTTCTGCCGGTAAAAACCGAACATAAGGGTCAGATAAGCGGCCTTGTTCATGATACCTCTTCAACCGGCTCTACACTGTTTGTTGAGCCGATGTCAGTGGTTGAAGCCAATAATGATATAAGAATATTAAAGGGCGAAGAGCAGGATGAGATCCACCGTATCATTATGGAGCTTTCAGATGAAACTGCACAGTTCGCTGAACCGCTGATGAGCGGCTTTAAAGCATCTGTACAGCTAAGCGTTTATTTTGCAAAGGCAGAGCTTGCCTCTGTAATGCACGCCTGTGAGCCGGAGCTTAACGATGACAATGAAATAATACTGCACAAGGCAAGGCATCCGCTTATTGACAGGAACAAGGTCGTGCCTATAGATCTAAGACTGGGCGGTGAATATGATACCCTTATCATCACTGGTCCCAATACAGGCGGTAAAACTGTTGTTCTTAAGACAGTCGGACTGCTTACGCTGATGACCATGTGCGGTATGCTAATTCCTGTTTCCGACGGCAGCAAGATATGTGTATATAAGAATATTCTTGTCGATATCGGAGATCAGCAGTCAATCGAACAGAACCTTTCGACGTTTTCTGCGCATATCAATAATGTCATCGGCATACTTGATGCAGCAGATCACAGAAGCCTTGTTCTTCTTGATGAACTCGGCTCCGGGACTGACCCGATAGAGGGCGCTGCTTTGGCGGTTTCCATAATTGACCGTCTGCGGGAACAGGGCGCTTCAATTGTTACGACCACTCACTATCAAGAGCTGAAGATGTATGCTCTTGATACGGAGGGTGTAGAGAACGCCTCCTGCGAATTTGATGTTGATACCATGCAGCCGACCTACAGACTTATCATAGGCGCCCCCGGAAAATCAAATGCCTTTTCTATCTCTCAAAAGCTGGGTGTTCCGTCAGAGGTCATTTCTCACGCTCAAACGCTTGTATCTGATGATAATCTTCGGTTTGAGCGTATCATCGACAGTCTTGAACGTATGCGCACCGAGCTTGAAAAACAGAAGAGCGAAGCTGCCCGCAGCAGGCAAGAGGCTGAAAGCATAAGATCCGAGCTTGAAAAGGAACGCAGCAAGTTCTATGAAGAAAAGGAAGAACAGCTTGAAGCTGCAAGGCGTAAAGCTGCTGACATTGTCAACAATGTTCAGCGTCAGTCGCAAGCGCTTATTGAGGAGCTGGAGCAGTTAAGAAAAGAAAAGGATGCTGCAGATTTTTCAGATAAAGCCCTGCAGGCCCGCAGAAATCAGCGTTCCACCATGAACAGGCTGTATCTTGAGGCTAATCCGGTTTCTGACAGCAGCAACGAGAATTATGTTCTTCCGCGTCCGCTGATAAAAGGCGACAGTGTTATTATTGCTGATACCAAGCGTAAGGGAGTTGTTATCAATCCCCCAGACAGCAAGGGGATCTGTCTTATCCAAAGCGGTATGATGAAAACAAAGATAGACGTTTCTAAGCTCCGCCTTGATGACAGCGCTCAAAAGCCCAAGCAGCAAAAAAGAGCATCCGGCGTTTCTACCAAGGGCGTTGAGAGCAGGATGACGCGCAAGGTCCGGTCGGAGCTTGATATCCGCGGATATACGGCTGATGAAGGCGTTTATGAAGTCGATAACTTCCTTGATGCTGCCGTGCTTTCCGGGATAACTATAGTTACTATTATCCACGGCAAGGGTACCGGAGTGCTGAAAAAGGCGATCAGAGATCATTTGAAGCATCATCCTCACGTTAAGTCCTCACGTCGAGGTCTTTACGGCGAGGGTGAGGACGGCGTTACTGTTGTGGAGCTTAAATAAATACAGGAGGTTCAGATCATGAACAGTGAAGAGCTGTTTAAGCTTGCTGTTTCGGCAGCTGGAAATTCCTATAGCTGTTATTCCGGCTTCAGAGTGGGTGCGGCACTTCTTACCGCTGACGACCGGCTGTATCTTGGCTGCAATATCGAAAACGTCTCTTTTTCCCTCACCAACTGTGCAGAAAGAACAGCGCTCTTCAAAGCGATATCGGAGGGATGCAGGAGCTTTAAAGCAATTGCTGTTGCAGGAAGCAGCGATGATGATTATTCCAGTCCCTGTATCCCGTGCGGGGCTTGCTTGCAGGTCCTCAATGAATTTTGCGACAGTGATATGCAGATCATTCTTGCTGACGGGATATATAGACTTAGTGAATTTTTGCCCTTTTCATTCAAGCTTTGATCCATTAACAGGAGGTAATACATGAATAAAGATAAGATCAGCCGTATGTCTGAAATAAATGAACTTCTTGCAAAGGCTTCCGATGCATATTATAATACATCAGATACTATCATGTCAGATGCGGAGTATGATAGGCTTTACAGAGAGCTGGAGGCCTTGGAAAAGGAAACAGGAATCGTTCTCGGCGGCAGTATGACTCAAAGAGTCGGATATGAAGTAAGCTCTTATCTGCCTAAGGTCAAGCATCCTCGAAGAATGCTCTCACTTGATAAAACAAAGGACAGAGAACAGCTTAGAGATTGGCTCGGCGTTCAAAAGGGCTTTCTTTCATGGAAGCTGGACGGACTGACTGTATGCCTCTACTATGATAACGGCAGGCTTACACAGGCGGTCTCGCGCGGCAACGGCGAGGTCGGCGAGGATCTTACCGTCAATGCAAAGCAGATAAAGGGCATTCCCCATACTATTCCTTTCATGGGTCATCTTGCATTAAGGGGCGAAGCGCTGATAAGCTATTCGGATTTTGATCGTGTGAATGATAATCTCCCCGAGGGCTCTGAATTATATAAAAATCCCAGAAACCTTGCCTCCGGTACACTAAGAAGCCTTGATTCAAGGATAGTTGCAGAACGAAGCGTCAATTTCTTTGCGTTCTCTGTTACCGAGGCCGAGGGAACGGATATCAACTCCGTCGCCGAAATGCTGGAATGGGTGGGAAGCCTCGGCTTTCAGACCGTTTACGGCAGGTCTGTTGTAAGTGAAACGCTTTATGAGGCTATTGATTGGTTTGAGCATGAGATAGTCAATAACGATTTTCCCTCTGACGGACTTGTGCTGACCTATGATGATATTGCCTACGGCCGCAGTCTTGGAGAGACTGTTCATCACCCGAGGAACGGCATGGCATTCAAATGGCAGGATGAGACTGCGGATACAGTAATAAGAGAGATAGAATGGTCTCCCAGCAGAACAGGGCTTATCAATCCTGTGGCGATATTTGACACAGTCGAGCTTGAGGGCACCTCGGTCTCCCGAGCTTCACTGCATAATATCAGCATTATGAAGAAGCTTAATCTTGCTGTTGGTGATACCGTTTCGGTCTATAAAGCCAATATGATAATTCCTGTTGTCGGCGAGAACAAGACTGTCCATAACACAGATGTCGTAACACCCGCTGTTGCCTGCAAATGTCCTGCCTGTGGCTCCGATACCGAAATAAGGACCTCTGACGATGGCGTTGAAACCCTGTTTTGCCCAAATCATGAATGCCCGGCGAAGCACCTTGGCAGGTTCGAGCATTTTGTATCAAGGGATGCAATGAACATTGCAGGATTTGCTGCATCTACGATAAGAGTGTTTGTGGAAAACGGATTTATCAGAGAGGTTAGGGATTTCTATCACCTTGACGATCACAAGGATAGGATAATCAGTCTTGAGGGTTTCGGTGAAAGATCCTATACCCAGCTTTATGAAGCTGCCGAGGCCTCAAGAAAAACCGAACTTAGCCGTGTGCTGTATTCGCTCGGTATTCCAAATATCGGCAAAGCAGCCTCAAAGCTGATCTGCTCTGAATACCCGGATACCGAAAGGCTTGAAAAGCTCACAGTTGATGAATTGGTGCTAATCGACGGTATCGGAGAAATACTTGCCAACGACTATGCTGCTTTTTTTGCAAATCAGCACAACCTCAAGGAGTATCACTCACTGCTTGCAGAGCTTGATATCAGCCTGCCTAAGCCGGTGGATAACGGCTCCGGCATAGCGGGGAAGACTTTTGTTATAACGGGAGCTGTCCACATTTGGAAAAACCGTAACGAGCTGAAGGATTATATTGAAGCAAACGGCGGAAAAACAGCCTCGGCTGTTTCCGGAAAGACTGACTTTCTTATAAATAATGATGCATCGTCCGGCTCGGGCAAGAACAAAAAAGCCAAGGAACTCGGTATTCCGATAATTACCGAGGAGGAGTTTAGGGATATGGTGTAAACAATAAAGCTGATACCGTTTTGTTTCGGTATCAGCTTTCATTATTTCAGCACAAGCTGCTGAAGAATTGCAAACCATTCTCTTACCCAGTAAGTGGGGATGAACCGGAATTCCGTTGAAGCGGAACGGGAGCCTATCTTTCGGGCACCGTGTTTGTCGGCTATAAGCTGCGCTCTGTACTGATGATATCCGTCGGTTACGAGAACGATACTTGGCGGCAGACCCATTTCGTCTAATATTTTCATAGAGTATTCAAGGTTTTGATCGGTGCTTTCGGAGCTGTCCTCCATTATAATACGGTCTTTCGAGATGCCGTATTCGACCAGATAATTTTTCATGCAAAGGGCTTCGGATATATCCTCGTCATCACCCTTTCCGCCGGAAACGATCACGGGAAGCTCTTCATGCTCCTTTAGGTAATCGCCAGCTGCATCAAGACGCCTTTTAAGCATCTTTGAGGGCTTTTGTCCTCTGACTTGACAGCCCAACACTATCACCGCTGACGGCTCGTCATTCTCGGTACTCAAAGCTCCTATCATCTTAATTGTGCAGAACACAGCAAATATTAACCCGGCTGCCAGTATCAGAAGTATTGCAATACTGGCGGCCTTGCCGGCAATGCTTTTCCACATTTGCTTAACAAGACCCGGCTTTAGCGTCACTGTGATCATCAATATACAGAATAACGAACCGGCAAGGTTTCCTATGTTGACAAACGGGAGCGATATAAGAAACATCACAAGCAGCAATATCTCACCGGTAAGCAGTATCCATTTAATTGTCATTTATAAGCCTCCATTTTTTCAGATACCTTTTTATTATACCCCGATTTACCTGTAAAGTCAAGCACACCGCCGATTTCAGCTGTAGGAAAACGGCGGTGTGATTATAAGCTTATTGACAGCTCTTAGCTGCAGATATCATCCGGGGGCAGTATCAGCGGCTGGAGCTGTCTGCCTTCAAGTGCTTTTTCAGCTGTTTCATTCAGCTTTGACAGATCTGCCACGGCTGAATTCGGCTTGGCTGCGTAATTGTCCTGTCGGTATGGCACAAAATAGAAATTCTTGTAATTAAGCAGCTGTCCGATATTCTTTCCGCTTGCAGCAAGAGCATCGTTGGTTGAGATAGCGATGACCACCGGCCTTGCATTTCTGATATGGGATTTTACAGCCATAGTTACCGGCGTATCGGTTATACCATATACAAGCTTGGCGATCGTATTTGATGTGCATGGAACGACAGCTATCAGATCAAACATCTTTTTCGGCCCGATCGGTTCAGCGTCCTCTATCGTACAGATAACATCATGTCCAGTGATCTCTCTGATCCGGTCGGTATGCTCCGAGGCGGAACCGAATCTGCTTGAAATTCCCGCAGCATTAAAGCTCATTATAGGATAAACCTCGGCTCCTGCATCCACAAGTTCTTCCGCAGCTTTGAATGCCTTTTCAAATGTGCAAAAGGAACCTGTCATGGCAAAGCCGAGCTTTATTCCTTTTAAAGACATTCTATCCTCTCCTTTCGGATATGATGTTTTCGACCGTTTCGGCTATATATCTGCCGGCGGTCGCCGGAGCAGCCTTTCCAGGGAGAGCGAGTGCATGGATGCATCTGATCTTTGCCTTTTTGGCAGCATCAATATCAACTCCTCCGGGTCGTGAAGCAAGATCTATAACAAGAGCAGACCTGTCTGTTGGCTTCAGCACTTCAGCGTCGATAATGCAAGCCGGAACAGTGTTGATAACAATGTCATATTCGCCTATATACTCTTTAAGCTTATGAATATCAGCTGATCTGTACCCGCAGCATTCTGCCTCGGCAGCTGCATCAGTCCGCCTTACTGCACAGGTCACATCTGCACCGCAGGCAGAAAACAGCTTTGCTGCTGCTTTTGAAACGTTTCCGAACCCGGTGATAAGCACTTTGCTTCCGAATACGGTTTTGTTCCTCTCCTGCATAGCAATACAAAGCGCCCCCTCTGCGGTGGGTATGCAGTTTTTTATCACAAGCTCACGTCTTTTGAAATAGTCTGTCAGATCATATCCCTTGTCACTAAAGGCTGATATAGTTATATCATCTGCAAGCCCGCCTATCACCACTGCATCCTTTTTCAGTAGAGGTATTATTGAATCTATAAATAACTTTTTTCCGCTGCAGTGTATTCCTATGCGTCCGTTTTCGTTGACCGTGTTATTCATCATTGGAAGTACAAGCACGTCAAACTTGTTATCAAATTCTGAAAGGCTGTCTGCTGTAATCACACCCTCGGATGCTTCTGCTGTCCCGAAGGCATATACCCGGTATTTCTGTGCGAGATATCTGCACATATATAAAAATCTTGCGTCGCCGCCTATGCAAAGAATTGTCAGATCATTCATATATTGTCCCTCCGTAAACGCTGCTATGTTTTATAATATGCGTCCTGCACCTCTGCGGTTACAGGCAGCCACCATAGCTTAGGTGCGGTGATGCCAATAAAAAAGACAGGTGCAGAATATCACCTGTCAAAGCATTTCTATAAGTTCAAGATAATCAGTGATGCATAGATCAGCTTCCTGCCGCATCAGTTCATCATCTGCTGGGAATATGCCGTTGAGAAATGCAACCGTTTTAAAGCCGCCGGCCTTAGCTCCGCGTATTCCCTCTATGATATCTTCAAACACCACGCATTCATCTGCTTTCAGACCCAGCCCCTTTGCTGCGTGTTCATAAACATCGGGGTGACCCTTTCCGTTTTCGACTTCATCTGTAGAAGAAAACCAGTCAAAGCATTCAAGTATGCCGTTGCTTTTGAGAACTGCCCTGTAAAGCTCCTTGTGTGACGCAGTTGCAAGGGCGATACCGGCACCTCGTTTTTTCATTTCATTCAGAAATTCCGCTGCATGAGGCTTGACCTTAAGATTGTTGGCATATTCGTATAAGGCCATGTCAAACCATTCTTTTATCATGTCCTCGGG
>ODAI011701772.1_pt1 | contig 12306 bp, 4 predicted proteins | sample 1539321 | NCBI WGS metagenome assembly ODAI01 (sample SAMN02144231, study PRJEB22623) | gut metagenome | biome: sheep rumen | host: Ovis aries | place: New Zealand
CTGCTTGGATATTTTCCGTAATCTTGCACAGGAATCCCTTGACATACGTAAGTATGCCTGCGGAATTTCTATACGATCTGACGAAAAATCTCACGGCGCATCTTCAGCACAATCTTTGTGCGGTATTGCCTTAGGGATAACGTTTTCCTGCTCTGTGTAGAGGGTGAGAGTCCCGATAGGCTCGCCCTCGGAGTTATAATAGGTCACATCGACGGCAACAGCGGTGTCGGAGATATTGTTCCTCCATGTCTGCATATCGAAGGCTTGTTCACAGTCATAGAAGGTGTCGAGGAATTCTCTTGTGTTGATATATCCGAGGGCCTCGCCATGACCGCCGTTGATGCCTGCTGCGAAAAGGTCCGGGAGGACATCGAGATTCTCGGCGGTTATCCCGGTGCTTACATGACCGTAGGTCTGGCCCTTTGAGTTGACCTCATAGCCGCTGTCCTCAGCGGGCTCATCAGTGGCCGGCTCAGAGGTTTCAGGCTCAGTCTCCTCACCCTCGTCTGCTGTCTGAGATACAGGGGACTCTTCGAGTCTGCTGAGGAGAGGAGCGTCTGACTCCGGAGCGGAAACTGACTCGCATCCTTCCAGCCTTTTCTTAATGTAGGCGCCGTCGGGGGGAAGCTGGGCATCGTCGTCGAAACGGATGTCGCTGACGGTGTATGAGTATCTGACCTGGCCGTTCAGAACGCTGGTCCCGTCAAGGATGATACCTGTCTGGGAGTCCACGGAAATGGTGTAGCCCTGAGAATTGTCCTTTTCACTGATATGAGCCACAGTGCAGGCTCTGCCGCAGTGCTCAACGGTCCCGGTCACCTCAAAGTCGTTATTCAGAAGAGCCCGTTTGAACATTTCGCCGGGGTAGCCAAGCAGGAAAGGAGAGTTTTCCTTGACGATGTCGGTGGAATTGGCGTTACGGTCGTGTAGGTATGAGTCCAGCTCACGTATCTCGAATTGTCTTGGCAGGTCTGACCTTTCAAGGTCATAGGCCTGTATGAACACACCGTTGCAGGCGAACATCTCGATATTGTTGAACATGGCGTATGCGCCGTCGGAGGAGTCGTTCAGGTGATCCTCGCTGTAGCCATAGGTACAGGTCAGTGACTCAGTATCCGAAGTATGGTCGCTCCTGATTACCTGATAGGAGACCGCATCCTGGTCCTCGCAGGTGCATTCCATAGAGATTTGCCGGAAGTCCGAGTAAGCGCAGTCGCTGACTATCTTTTTGAGTTCATCTTCTGTGAGAGCGGCCGCAGGCTGTTTCTCCGTAGGAGCTGATTCTCCGGCGTATGTTCCGGGAGCTCCCCCGTCTGCGGGGACAGTTACGTTATCGGGCTGCACAGCAGGTACAGGCCTTTCAGGAGAACTGTTTTTCCGGCTCAGGAGCACATATCCGCCGCCGGCGGCTCCTGCGGCTATCAGCAGAGCGGCGGCAGCAGAAGCGAATCTGAGGTAAGGCTTGGAGCGGTAGATCTCCACACCCTTGACTGCATCGCCGGAGCTGTCGGAGCTATCCTTCAGGCGGCGTTCTATCTCATTGAAGATGCGGTCACGGTGAGCCTTGCTGCCTGTGGGATGATCCTCAGCTATTTTCCGGACGGTATCGCTGTCCATGGTCCTGAATAACTTATCCAAATTATTTTTCATAGTTATCTCTCCTTTGAAGTGGTGTAATGGAGGGGCAGAGTACTGTTCAATAGAAGTCCTTCAGAAGTGTGCGGAGCTTTTTCACAGCCCTTGAACATCTCATCCGGACTGCTGCAGGCTTCATCCCAAGCATCTTTCCTATCTCTGAGGCATTTCGCCCGTAGAAGAACTTCTGCATGATTATAGCGGAATCCGGCTGGCCGAGCTCCTCTATCTTCTGCATCATGAGCTGTGACATAGCAGAGCCTTCAGCTTTTTCCTCGACTTTTTCGGGTGAACGGAGCTCCTCCTGCTGTTCCTCGATATATGAAGTCCTGCCGTTCCTTGAAATAAGGGACCTCCTGAGACTAATGGCCCGGTTTCTGGCGACGGTGCCGATGTACGGCTTTATGGGGCAGTCCCGGCCGGAGTCCAGTTCTCTGATGACAGCGGCGAAAACGTCTATCACGCACTCGTCGGCATCGTCGGAGGAGCCGGTGCCTCGTATGGTGTTTATGACTACAGCATAGACGTAGCTGTAGTATTCGTCAAAAAGTGCTCTGTGTCCCTGAGGAGGGTCATCCCTCATGAGCAAGAGTATATCTGAGTCTTTCATTATGACCTCCTTGTGGAGCAGTACTGCTTTCACTATACACATACGCATCAGAGCAGGCAAGTGTAACAATATCAAAAAAACAACGGGCACAGTCAGTGCCCGTTTCTGTTATTCTTCGCTGTTCTCTCCATAGACAGTATGAATGAGCTCATCAAACTCCGGGGATGAGTTACGTAGGTTCCTTAGAGCCTCCCGTCGGTGCCGGAGCATAGTCTCATAGAGCTTGGGATCATGGGTGCGGAGGCCGTTCTCGAATCTCTGATTATGCTCTCTGATGACCTCCAGAGCCTTTGGATTGCGGAGTGCAATGGACCTTGCCAGCCTTAGCTTCCGGAGCTCAATGGACTCCTCCGCCTTTTCCGGAGCGACGTTGAGTTTTTCGGCCAGTTCACGGAGATGAACCTGTAAATGTTCAAGAAATTCCTCCTGGTCAAGCTCACCGATGCCCTGCCAGACCTGAGTACTGAGAGCCTGACTGAGCTGAGTTTCGGGGTCAGGGCCGGGAGTGATGCCGGAGAGTATCTTCTTGGTGTACTTCTCGAACTCCTCCTCAGCGTCCATGCCGAAGGCCCACTCAAATTCAAGTCGGCTGTGGTTGCCCATAGTAAGAGTCTGTTTATCCGGGAGCCCGGAGTCAACGGTGTCATAGGGAGGAGCGATACCGGCGGCAAGAAGTGCAGAGGGGATAGTCCTGCGGCAGTAGCCTTCCTCTACGAGCGCACCGAGTCCGAGCTGTCTGAACCGGTCGTTGAGGGCGCCGATGTGGGAGGCGAAATAGAGGGAGATGCCTCTGTCAGCCAGCATTTTCCTGAGGGAGGCTATCTTGTCTGCGGCAGTAATGTCGATACTGCAAACAGCACCGGAGTCCACGATGACGCACTTTGTATCGTCAGTGAGCGCAGACTCTATATCGTCGGCAAAAAGGCCTGTATTTGCGAAATAGAGGTTGCCTGAGAAACGGTAGATGACAGCATTTTTCAGCGGTACGGCATAAGTGTTGCGGTCAAGGCTGTGAAAGCCCTCATGTCCGGGGACGATACCCAGGAAGGAGCGTTTCGGAGCGGCAGTCCTGATGATAACAGACACGAAGGAGAGTATGACACCTATCATAACGCCGTAGACCGTGCCGAAAATTAGGACTCCGAAGAAAGCGGCAAAGAAGATGACCAGCTCACGGCGGTCCTGACGGAACAGTCTTTTAATAAGGTGGAACTCAACAGCTCCGAGGAGTGCGGAAATGACGATAGCAGTGAGGACAGGCACAGGGAGGTACTGGATGAAACCGGTGCAGAAAAGGAGTATGAGGGTCATAGAGAAAGAAGCGGCAACGGACATGAGCTGGGACTTTCCACCGTACTGTTCGCCCATGGAGCTTCTTGAAACGGAGCCGTTGACGGGGCAGCATCCCACGGCGCAGGCGGCCAGGTTTCCCAGAGAATAGACGAGGATCTCACGGTTGTTGTCCAGCTTGTAGCCGTTTTTGTTAGCCAGGTTATTGGATGCGAGGAGAGTCTCGGCCATTATCACAACAGCGACAGTGAGGCTGGTGGTGACAGCGTCAGTGAGGTGGGAGAGGCTGAACTCAGGAATGCTCCAGGAGGGGAGACCGGGGTCAATGGCTGAGAGAAGAGCAACTCCATGGGACTCAGCAAAGCCTGACCAGCCGATGAGAGCACCTGCGGCCATAACGAACACAGATGCAGGGAGTTTCGGGACCAGTTTTTTTGCAAGGAGCAGGAGGAAGAGTGAGGCACCGCCCAGTATAAGGGACATCAGGCTGAAGCAGTCCATACAAGTGACGACGATATGAGCGATGAGCTCAACTATCTCGCCGCTGCCGCTTGTACCTCCCAGCAGCTTAGGTATCTGCATAAAGATGATAGTGGTGGATATACCGCTGATAAAGCCACCCATGACGGGTGTGGAGATGTAGGAGACTATCCTGCCGGCTCTGACGAAGTGGAGGAGCAGCAGCCATATCCCCACGAAGAAGGTGACCATGGGAATGAACCTGACGGCCTCATCGGAGCCTGCCCGGATGCCCAGTGAAACGAGGAGAGCGCCCACCAGAGCAGCAGGAGCGGCATCCACACCGAAGATGAACTGAGGAGATGAAGAAAGGAGCCCGAAGATGAGTATAGGGAAAATGGAACCGTAGAGTCCGTAAACAGCAGGGAGTCCGGCTACCTGAGCGTAGCCCATAGATATAGGTATAGAGACCAGAGCGATGACAGCTCCGGTGAAAATGTCTTTCAAGGCAGAGCCTTTAGTCATGCCGTTAAGTTTCAATGGCAGAACCTCCAATGATAGTAGTATCATACAATTATAGCACAAACATATGAACAAATCAATCCCAGGCAGCCGAAGGCTGCACTGACCACGCTGACGCTCGTAAACTTGCTACCTTTGTACGTATGACGTACTCTGCTTTCGCTTACGGGAACAATGAATGAGCAGGACATAGGCGAATGTGTCTTGTCTGTGAAATCAGCTCCGGCTCTTGACATTTCACCTGCCAGTGTGGTATAATATCAGCAGGCTGATATTATATTTTTATTTCAATGCCCTTGCAGATACGCAGACCTTCGATTTGCTCCCTGCATATCGGGCAATTATACCGCATTGCTTCGCATATGTGGTATAATGAATGCATGAGCCGGTGTGATGGAATTGGCAGACGTGACGGACTCAAAATCCGTTGGTGGCAACACCGTGCGGGTTCGACCCCCGCCACCGGCACCATTAAGGCTTACCCTGTTTTCGCTTACGGTGCCGTCGTAAGGATAAAACATGGGTGAAAAATCAAAAAATAATATGCGACGGGCCGTCTTGGACGGCTCTTTTTCTTTATTTTTAGCCAAATCCTGCTCCTGCCGATGTCCGGCGGGAGTTTTTTTGATAAAGTCTTGACAAGCCACTGGAAATATGGTATGATTCATGTGCAGTCAAAATTAATTGTTTTACATAATGTATTTTTTCTTCAAGAATACAGTAATTATTTGTTGAAATTATACTACGTGTAATCATAAGGATGGACTAACAGACTGCATATTTTTTATGATTTAAGGAGAAATCAGAATGGAAAAATTTTTTGTTCTCACCGCAGGAAGGAGCGTGAAAGCATGATAAGACCAAGGACCAACCGCCTTTCTATCGCTCTGGCAGCGGCCTCGGTGTGCAGCTTTACTGCTGCGGGATTCATGCTCAGGCCTATGGAGACCAACGGACTCGGCATCCATAATGACTACCTGGTACTCAGCGTCCAGGAAAGTCAGGACGAGACCGACTTTGCAGGCTACACCCTCCGCAAAAACAGCGGCGACTCATCGGAGACCCTTACTTATTCTCAGTACTGCACTTCCTTTGCCGAGCTGAATATCAACGGCACTGTGAAGCTGTTCAGTGAGGGTAAAAATGTGAAGGCTCCCACTGCCGAAAGCGACGGCTCAGTGGTGACTGTTCAGGACTTCGACGGAGTTGAGGTAACACAGAGACTTTCATTCACCACAGGAAATACCAGCAACTACGATATGCTGCGGATAGAGTACACCGCCGCCAACAAGACCGGCGAGGATGTGAACTTTTCCGTAAGGACCATAATCGACCCGACGATCGCTGATTCCGAGTCTGACCCCGTTTGTGCAGGGGACAAGGCCTATACCAGCGAGACCGGATTCACAGGCAGCAGCATCCCTCAGACATGGTGTATCAAAAACTCCGCAGGTGCAGTAACAGCCTATGGCATAACCTCTGACGGTACTGCCGCTCCCGATTCGTTTGACATTGCTGACTGGTCTCACCTCTATGACCAGAGATTCGGGTACAGACCCTCCGGCGAGATAAGCGACAATGCAGTAGCGCTCACATGGTCTGACAAGACCGTCAAGGCAGGGGAGACCTTTGCCTGCGGTACAAAGTACGGACTCTACAGTGAGACTCCCGGCAGCGGAGACAACAGCGCAAAGACTGACGCTCCCAAGACCGGCGATAAGGGTGCCTATGTATTTGCAGGCACAGGAGTATGCGCTCTTGCAGCAGCAGTGATATTCAGAAAGAGGAGGGCAGAAGAGGATGAATAAGTTATTTTCAAGGATAGCAGCCTCTGCACTGGCTGTTACTACCACAGTTGCATATATGCCTGTTTCAGCCTTCATAACTGCCCATGCAGACCAGACCTCCATGCTGGATTTTGAGACCTCTCAGGTAGCTCTCTACGCTAAGAACAGCATAAAGCTCAACGAGAAGTCCGCAGCAGTGGCAGGCAGTGTGTGGTCAGGCAGCTCAGCAGACTTCACAGGCAGCAGTGACAAGTTCACAGTGACCGGGGAGAGAGCCTCCGGCGGTGACGGTACAGACTGTCAGCTCCCGGACTTCACCGGACTTATCAACACCGCAGAGCCCTATGACTTTGAATTTTCCGGTGACAAGACTATTTACGATTCCGTGCTTGACCTGACCCTCAGCTCCTCATACACCGAGGGAGACCTGAGAGTTGACCATGCAGAGCTCAGAGGCAGCGGACGTATCAGTGCATCCGGCGACATAGACATGAGCATCGCTGACAACAGCTCCCTCACACAGGCTATGATAATGTCCGAGGAGGGTGACATCACTATAAATGCCGCAAACCTTGATTACTCCGGAGTCATCTATGCGCCTAACGGAAAGGTAAAGATAAATGCCAAGAATATCGGCCTTACAGGAGCTATCTACGCTGACAGCATCGAGATAAACGGCACCTCCCTGACGGTGGAGTACAAGGACTTCTTCAAGATAAACTGCAAGGCTCACACAGAGAGCCGGGTATTCATAAACAAGCGTGACACCCTGACACTCAGCGGAAGTGTTTCCCACGACGCAGCACTGCCTGCATACAGAGTTTCCTCCGGAAACGGAGACAAGGTGACACTCACCGGTGAGAATACCCTTTCACCTGTGCTTAGTTTCTCAGAGGCAGGAGAGTACGACATAACTCTCACTGCATCACTGGGCAATAAGCAGTCCTCTGACACCGTGAAGGTCATAGTGACTGACGGCCCTGTAGTAAACTACACTACCACCGAGGACTTTACCTCCGGCACACTCAGCTACTCCTCCGGTGACAGGGATGAGCTCAAGCTGGAATCCGGCACAGCTTCCGCAAGTCCGGTATCAAAGGAGTACTCCCTTGGCGGCGAGAGCGGTATAAAGGTAACAGGTACACAGAGCAAGACTGCCATAAAGTCCGGCGGAGACCAGCTCGACCTGAGCTATTCTCTTGAAGGCTACGGAAAGCTCATCACTGGAAACGGCAACGACGTTGTCCTCTGTATCGACAACTCCGGAAGCGTATGGAGCATGATACCCACTATCAAGGCGGCAGCTCTCCAGATAATCGAGTCCATGGGACCCAATGACCGTCTGGGAATAACCTCCCTTGACCGTCTCAATACTCCCCTAACTGATGACAAGGATGCTCTCATAGCTGCTATCGAGACCTACAACCTTGGCGGCGGAAGTGACTACGGCAACGGACTCCGCATCGTACAGAACGAGATGTTCGACGAGGAAAGCGCAAACCGCAACAAGTACATCTTCCTCCTTGCCGATGGAGAAAACGGCTGGGATTATCCGAACGACGATGAGATAGCCATGGAGCAGGCGGCTATATTCAGGGAAAACGGCACGAAGGTCTATGCCTTTGAGATAAACCCCTTCTCCTATGACTTCCGTGATACCTCCACCGTACAGGATGTTGCCATCGAGACTAACGGAGCCTACAAGCTCTGTCCCGATGCTGACGCTATCACAAAGTTCCTGCTGAATATGGCGGATACTATCTACAACCTTGCCGCCAGAAATGTGACATTCACCACCACTGTCACCAACAAGGACTGGATAAAGGAAAGCAATATGAGCAAGGCTCCTGATTCCATTGTCTACAACGACGACGGGTCAGTGACTCTTTCATGGAACTACAGCACCTTTGAGATAGGCGCATCTGACAAGATAGACCTGGGACTCAACACAGGACTCATCACCGGCAATGGATATGTACAGGTAACAAGAGATACCAAGCTCATCTCCTATGATGCAAACGGTGAGGGAAGTGTACTGTACCTTGATGATATAACAGCAGGTACAGAAGACTATGCTGACTCCGGAAAGTGGACCAGCAAGGTTTATGACAGCGGTGAGAACGGCTGTCCCTGGTCCTATGTGAAGTGGACTGCCGATTATTACGGCGACTCTGCAATAGACATAATGCTCAGCACCAGTGAGGACGGAAAGAACTTCTCACAGCCTGTAAGAGTCACCAACGGCCAGGACCTTGACCTCAAGGGCAGGTACCTCAGGACCGACATCAGCATGAAGGCCTCCTCAGACGGAGAGTCTCCCGTACTCTATGACCTTACGATTTATTCCGACGAGGTGGAGTCCTCAGACCTGAGACAGGGCGCAGATGCAAGGATAATGGGAGCAAGGAATGTCTCCGAGGAGACACCTGTGACTCTCTGGCTGGACATCGACGGCACCTATGACAGCGTAAGCGATGTGAAGTGGTTCATAGACGGCACTGAGACAGCATCTCCTGACCCCCTCAGACTGACAGTATCGTTCAGTGAGGCAGGGGAGCATCAGGTGTCCGCAGCAGTGACAGCAGGCGGCATCGAGACAAAGACCGCAGTCACAATGAACATCCTTCCCAGTGCATCTCTCTGGCAGGAGGTCGAGCAGGAGGAGTTCAAGGCTGTAAAGATGACCCTCACAGAAACTCCCGACTACGCAACACAATATCAGGAGCCTCTGACCTTCAATATCGAATTTGAGAACCCTGAGCAGGTAGCCTGGGTGAGAGCCCTTTACACCAATCCCACAGTATGGGGCGAGGGTGAATACCGCATAGCTTATATCGACGAGGCAGATGACTACCTGGTATCCGTACCGCTGCCCTACAACAACCTTGCGGAGACTACCATAGTAGTTGACGCATTTGACTGGTACGGCAACAAGACCACAGAGCAGCGTACCATTAAAATGGACCGTCAGCAGCCCAGCGTATACCTTAACAGCAGCAGGAGCTGGGTATATCCGGAGAACACCGCAGAGCTCACAGCAACAGCGTCAGATAACGACGAGATAGCAAGTCTGGTGCTCACCTGCAACGGTGAGGAAGTACCCATAGACGAAGAGGGCAAGTACATATTCTCCCGCAAGGAGCCCGGAGACTATGTGTTCGAGCTGACAGCCACCGATAAGGCCGGCAACCAGACCAGCACATCAAGGACAGTACAGGTCCGTGAGGACGCAGGCCTGCCCTATGTACGCATAAACGGCAGTACACGTACTATCCTCGGAAACAGCACCGACTTTACCCTCACAGCCTACGATAACGAGACTGCGCTCTCCTCACTGGTACTCACAGTCCAGAAGGACGGTGAGGAGGACATAACAGAGGTACTCAGCCTCAGCAGTGAGGATGCTCCTATAGAAAAGGAGAACGCTTACACCTTCACTCCGGAGTCAGATGGCAAGTACATCTTCACACTGACAGCCACCGACAGAGAGGGCAACGTGAACTCCACAGTGCTCAATGAGACTGTAGTCCCCGATACCACAGCTCCCTATATCACTATCTCACTCAGCAGGAGCGAGGTACTTGCGGGAGAGAACTCTGAGGTAACTGTAAAGGTAACTGACGACGTTGCTGTTGACCAGATACATTTCTTCGTTGACGGCGTGGAGAAGGAGCTCTCAGAGGACAGCACATATACCTATACATCCGACGACAGCGATATGCCTGACAACGGCATCAAGTATGCGGAGTTCAAGGTAACAGCCGCCGATGCAGCCGGCAATGAGCGCACCGGTTCTGCAAGACTGAAGATAGACCTTGTGGATACAGTGCTCCCGAACGTAAGCATCAGCAGCAGTTCAAGATTCGAGTACAGGAATGAGAATGCCTATATGACCGTTACTGCCAGCGACAATATCGGAGTTGCAGGCATAAAGGTAACTGTTAACGGCGAAGAGGTACAGCTTGACGAAAACAGCCGCTACTACTTTGATACCTCGGAGATAACAGAGTACTCAGTGACTGCCACAGCGACAGATACCTCCGGAAACGAGAGAACAGCCGAAAAGACCATTGTCGTTTCCGATACTACAAGACCTGACATAAAGTTCACAGCCGACAAGTCCTACTATGATACCGGCGACAGCGCTGTCATTACAGTTGACGTAACCGATAACTACCAGGTAGCAAAGGTAACAGCAGACCTGGACGGCACAGCAGTTGAGACAGGAGACAGCTCATTCACCTGCACAGTGCCTGATGCAGCAGCAGGAAAGTATGTCCTTACCGTACAGGCAGAGGACGTATTCGGAAACACACAGGAGAGGACATACACCCTTACCATAAGGGACACCGTGGCTCCTGAGCTCACAGCCTCCGCAGACAAGGAGCGCTACAAGCACAGTGAGACTCCAGTCATCACCTGCGACTACTCCGACAACGTTGCAGTCACAAGACTTGCAGCAGACATAAACGGAAAGAATCTCCCCTACGATATGGAGACCGCAGAGTTCACCTTCCCTGATGACATAGTCCCCGGCGAGCAGACCGTTACCATCAGAGCCTACGATGCCGCAGGCAATGCCTCTGAGCCGGCAGTTGTGGAATTCTACATCTCATCCTCCGACGACATCGAGTGCCCCGTTATCGAGAGTATAGAGGTCGAGCCTGAGGTCATCCGCAAGGGCGATGAAGTAACTATAAAGATAAAAGCCACTGACGACAGCGGCACAGTCATCCTCACAGTCCAGAAGGACGGCACAGCCATTGAGGAGAATGCCGAGACCGGCACTTACACCTTCACCGCTGACGAGCTGGGAGAGATAACTCTCACAGTCAAGGCAGAGGACCCCTCCGGCAACTACACCCAGTCCGAGGGCAAGCTCACTGTATACAGGAACACCGACAACCGCAAGATAGTAGTTGACGCTCCCACTGTAGTAAAGCCCGGTGAGGAGTTCACAGTGACCATTACATCCGCAGACGGAGAGCCCTTCGCATCAACAGAGCTCTGGCTGGGAAACACTGACCTTTCAGCACAGCTCTCACAGAACAGCGACGGCAGCTTACAGACAACACTTTCACTCAGCAGCAGCGGAAACTACACATTCAATGCAGTTGGAAAGGATGAGGACGGCTACCAGAGCGAAAAGCTCTTTGACGTACAGGCGGCCGGTACCTACGAGACTGAGATACAGTCCGAGGAGATGCAGGAGGCTCTGAAGCAGACTCCCGAAACTCAGCCTGATGAGGAGATAAAGGCGCTTGCCGACTCCTTCACAGACCCTGCCGAGGCATATGAATACGTTTATAACAACATCAGCTTCGAGTCCTACACCAACTCCAGAAGAGGAGCGGTGGGAGCCTATGAGCTGAAACGAGGAAACGACTACGACCAGGCCAGCCTGCTCATAGGTATCCTCCGTGAGATGGGCTATCCTGCAAGATATGCAACAGCAACAGCGCAGCTCTCCATAGACCAGGCAAAGGCTCTCATAGCCGTAAATGACCTGGATGTCATCTCCCGTGTGCTTGGAAGCTCCGGAAAGAACGCTCAGACCTGGCTTTCTCAGAACAGCGTGATAATGGAGGAGACCTTCGTTGAGGTATATGTACCTGCAAGCGAAACAGGCGAGACCGACGAGACACTCAAGGACCTTGGAGTATGGGTACAGCTTGACCCGTCCATAAAGGCATCCACACTGTCCAGCGAGGAGATAGCCGCAGGTTCCTCCTACGACATGGACCTCCCGGCAGACCGTGAGAAGATAGCCGGCACAGAGACAGCAGAGATACTTGATATGGTGGAGCCTAAGGTCCAGTCAATGACCGACCTTACAGGGGACAGCTCCCTTGCAGATATGTATGCAGGAGCAGTTACAGTCACCGAGGCACCTGATGAGTACTTCTGCCGGACCATAGTCCAGAAGGAATTCAACAGACTTCCCAAAAGCCTGGACTACACTATCAGCGGCGATGCAGTCAGCAGGTTCAATGCAGTTCCTGA
>ODAI014383165.1_pt1 | contig 12306 bp, 14 predicted proteins | sample 1539321 | NCBI WGS metagenome assembly ODAI01 (sample SAMN02144231, study PRJEB22623) | gut metagenome | biome: sheep rumen | host: Ovis aries | place: New Zealand
TGTTAATATGGTTATAGTTCATAGGCTTATCTCCATTCTATGTTTTTTTGGTCACTCACATAGTAGCATAGATAATTCCTATGAACTTTTCATATGTTGCACTTGTTATGATAATTTATCATTTTTAAACAAATACAACAGTTCAAATCGCTATTAACCACAATATTTCCGGAAAATTCATTATAGGTTTGTGTAAACGCAAAGAAACGGCGGTTCTGAAAATCAAAGCCGCCGTTTCATAAGCGCGTGAAAATATGTCTGCTGTACGACGGCTTTTTTTCTTTTGCCGTCGTGCGACAGATAATCAATTCATTCTATTTTGAACTTCTTTTATGTTACCTGATGTCTTCAATAGGAATGAATCGCCAAGAATGTAAACACAAATAATTCAATTCCTGCCGAAATCAAAATGACATGCGGTGTCCAGGAACTCATTCCACCGATATTCAGATAATTGAAATTTGCAAGCTGATAAAGGAAAATGTTCTGCATACCAATTTAAGCAAATCGAAGTATGGTAGAGAGCCATGTTGCTCCCATCGCCACATAAGCAAAAAGCGGCATGAGAAGAACTTCAGTAGAGATTAGCAAACGCTTCGGACAGACCTTTCAGCAAGGGACGGATCGGGACGATTTTTTCAATATTTACAGCCAGAGGAAGGCCCTCTTCCTCGACTGGCCCATATTCTCGAACGCATCTTTGATAAGTTTCCAAAGCCGATTTAATCCTATCCGGAGTCACTTCACCAGCGGATGTTTTATATAAATCTTGTTTGTACTTGATAGCTGCCAAGCCGTCTAATTCTGTAACCGTGCCATCTTCGTTTGGACGGTTAATACCCTCAAATGATGCTCATGTGCCATAAAGTAACACAAAAAAGCAATAGACAGCCTCCACAATTCCGTAATGATTGATGCTTGACGGTCTCCTGAAAGTTCGCTATAATAATAACCGTAAAATTTGAGTGGACTTTTCCGGATTCGGTCATCTTTTTGCCACACAACTGTCTTGTGATAGTTGTGTGGCTTTTTTGTTACCTGCATCTCGGAAATGTTGACAGAATGGAGGATGATTTTTTATGGAAAACAACTTCTTATCTCTAATCAAGACGCGCCGCAGTGTAAGGGCTTATAAATCAGAGCTTGTCCCCTCCGAGGCTTTGGACGCTGTACTGGAAGCAGGGACTTACGCTCCTACCGGCGGAGGACATCAATCTCCAACCATCATTGCAATTACAGACCCCAAATATAGGAATGAGATTGCAAAACTAAACGCAGAAGTGATGGGGAGCAACATAGACCCTTATTATGGCGCACCTGTCGTGATCCTGGTTTTGGCAGATGGCTCTGCAAGCACCTTTGTCGAGGATGGAAGCTGCGTCCTTGAAAATATGATGCTCGCTGCCCATGCCCTTGGCCTGGGAACTGTATGGGTACATCGTGAACGTGAGATTTTTGACAGTGAAAGTGGCAAGGCTCTCCTGCGGGAGTGGAAGCTACCGGAAACCTTGCGTGGCGTCGGGGCGATTGCATTGGGTTATCCGGCCCAGGAAGCCGGTCATCCCGCTGAACGCAAACAAAACTATATTGTTCGGATTTAATGTCCCACTGTCTGGCGTAATTTTTTTGCGCCGGGCAATTTATGGAGAGGAGGAAAAGTATGCAGACCAATAATAAAATGGCGGTTGCTCCTGTTGGAAAGCTCATTTGGCAAATGTCGATACCGCCGCTAATCTCCATGTTCCTGCAATATTCCTATAATCTGATAGACAGTGCGTTTATAGCGCGGTTGAGTGAGAATGCACTAACGGCTGTTTCTCTGTCATTCCCGATTACAACACTGATGAATGCGGCGTCTATCTGGATCGGTGTCGGCGTGAATGTACTGATTGCCGGGTATCTTGGGGAGAAAAAGCAGGATGAGGCAAATACCACCGTCACACATGGATTGTTACTGGCCTTTGGAATTGGTGCTTTGCTCAATCTTCTGTCATTACTGATTATGAAACCCTACTTTGGAGCATTCACCAATAATGAAGAAATTTATCAGTTGAGTATGGCCTATATGAGCGTATGTTCGTTCATGCAAATTCCTAACATGGTGCATATCGCAATCCAAAAGATGATACAGGCTACCGGGAACATGGTTGTTCCCATGTGCTTCCAGATTGCAGGAGTGGTCGTTAATTTTGTATTCGACCCACTCCTAATTTTTGGTATTGGTGTTTTTCCGGCTATGGGAATCCGTGGCGCTGCGGTGGCTACTGTTGCGGGCTATTTGTTATCCATGATTTTAGCATTTGCCTTGCTGCTGGGTAAAAAGCAGAAAGTGCGGATAAAGATCAAAGGATTTCATTTGCAAAAGTGGCTGATTGGCCGTATTTTCACCCTTGGACTGCCGTCTTTTATTATGAATGCCCTTAGTTCTTTTATGGTGACTTTTGTAAACTTTTTTCTGGTCGCCTATTCCGATACGGCAATCGCTTTCTTCGGTGCGTATTTTAAGGTGCAGCAGTTGATTGTCATGACGGTCAACGGGTTGATCCAGGGCTGTCTTCCTATTATGCGGTTTAACTACGGTGCGGGAAACAGAGATAGGCTGCACTCTGCTTTCCGCTACGGAACCGCTTTAGTCTCCGGTATGATGATACTGGGAACATTGACCGTCATCCTCTTTCCGGCGCAGCTTTTGGAATTATTTACGGCGTCGGAATCCATGCGCTCCTTTGGAATATCCGCTATGCGGATTATGGCGGTCAGCTACCTGTTCTGCGGATGGTCTACCATGATCTCCACCTATCTTCAGGCAACAGAACAGGTCTTTCCAAGTATGCTGATCCAGCTACTGCGTCAGTTTCTGCTGCTCATTTCATTCATGTGGGGTCTGGAAAAACTCCTGAAGATTACAGGAATCTGGCTGTCCTTCCCTGTCACAGAAACGGCAACATTCGTTCTGGCGCTTCTGATCTTCCGAGCAGGCAGAAAAAAAGAAACGCTTTGCATCGGTACAAAAACACAGTAAGAACAGGAAAAGGAGAGACGATATGGAAATACATATTAAAAAAGGGCTAGATGCTCTGCAAACAGAAACCGTACTTCGCCTTCTATCACAGACCGTATGGGCATGCAACAGAAAGAAGCAATTATGGAGTCATGGAAACACTCTATCTGCTATGGAGCCTATACCGCCGACGGAAAACAAATCGGATTTGCAAGAGTGATAACAGACTATGCCACCCAGTATTATATTTGTGATGTTGTTGTGGATGCAGATTTCCGGCACAGGGGTGTGGGCGCCTCTCTCCTAAAGGCGATTACGGCAGAAGACACATAAATGCTGATCACGGAAGAGGCTGAACAGTTTTATGAACCCTTTGGCTTCCGAAAAGATCCGATCTGTTTTATGACAAAAAAAGAAACACCGGAGGCAATCACGAATGAATGAAACTTTTATGAAAGAAAAACCGGTATTACCGCTGATTTTATCCATACCCTGCCTATGGTTTTATCCATGCTGGTTAATTCTCTATACAACATTATCGACAGCTTTTTCGTCACACAGATTAGCGAGGAAGCTATGACGGCGTTATCACTGGTTTACCCGGTTCAAAATTTCATCAATACTGTCGGAATTGGATTTGGCGTTGGAATCAACGCAGTCATCGCCTTCTATCTGGGCGCTGGAGATAACAGGAAAGCGGATCAGGTTGCAACGCAGGGACTTGTTCTTGCCGTGATTCATGGCGTTGTCATGACATTCTGCTGTATCGCAATGATGCCGGCTTTTTTAGGAATGTTCACTTCATCCGAGACAGTGATTGAACTTGGCGTCCGCTATTCTGTTGTTGCGTTCGCTTTTACATTGATTATCATTGTTGGTGTAACATTCGAGAAAATATTCCAGGCAGTAGGAAACATGAAAACAACCATGATAAGCCTGATGTGCGGGTGCATCACAAACATTGTCTTAGACTCCGTTCTGATTTTTGGCTATGGCTTATTCTCGGCAATGGGAATCAAAGGCGCTGCGCTGGCAGAGATTCTTCGCAATGCCCGAAAGGAACAGCTTAAAAACCGAATGCAGTATGGAGAACTTTACCACAAAAACTACTACAGAGAAGTAAAAGACAAAAACAGAGTTTACTATGAGTTCTATCATCTGGACGGAACAGAGAATGTTCCAGAGGATTATAAGAAAATATCCTTTGTCTGCTTAAGACCGGATGGAAGTTTGGAACTGCCAAGCACGTTAGGAATTGTTTGCAGGAAGATTGCTCAGAAACTGAATGGATTTGAAGGATTTCATTTTCACCAGCTGCGACACACCTACACAAGCAACCGTCTGGCAAATGGAGCAGCACCAAAGGATGTGCAGGAACTGTTAGGGCACTCTGATGTCAGTACCACCATGAATGTCTATGCACACTCTACAAGAAAAGCCAAGCGGGAATCTGCAAGGTTACTTGATAAAGTGGCAGGCAATGACTAAATAAAATTTTCCCTTATTTTTGCCCTTACGATTATCTCATAAGGGCAAAAATAAGGGAAAATACATATTATTTCACTAATGCACAGGTTGGAAAGCCTGTAAAATAGGGAAAGTTAGAAAGATATTTCGGCAAACTTGAATTTGTTAATTAGAATTGCTCTCAAAGCAACACTTATCTTAACATTCCCCAAATACACTCCAGTAATGTTAGTGCAAGGATAATGTTAATAACATGGAAATGCCGCAGATAAAATTTTTGAATCAGTACGCCCAAGCCAATCCAAGTACAGGTTGCGATCGTTCCAATTGTTGCAATAACCAGCTCACAAAACAGCAAAGCTGGAAAAGAGGACATATATCCTACAACATAACCTGTTAGTGTGGTAACTCCGAACATATAGATCTTCACATTGACAAATTGCAGCATGATGCCTTTCAGAAACGATGCCGATTGCTCTGTGTTTTCTGTTGATGGCTTACTGAAAACAATATGAATCGCAAGCCACAGGATATAGGCTGCTCCGATGTACTTCATCACATCCATTACATTTGGAAGCAAAGAATTAATCCCATATACGAAAATTGCACATAGGATTTGTACTACATAATAGCCTGCAAAAATCCCAAAGAACAGCGGCTTTCCTTTTTTATATCCATAGTTTGTTACGGTATTTAATGCCAGAATATTTCCCGGCCCCGGAGTAAAGGCATTTATAACACAATAAATCAGAAAATTGCTCAATATCGCCATAAGCATAATTATCAACCACCTCTCTGCTGCTATTCTATCAGCAAACAGCGGTACATACATAACACCTATTTTATATGATTATCCATAGTCTATGACTATGGATTGGCTGGAGCATATTTCCGTAATTCTTCCAGATAGCTTTTTCCAAGTTCACTTAATTCCTGATTTTCATTCAGCACATATCCAATATGCATTGTTTCATTTTCTGCAAGCGGAACGGAGATGATATTTTCTCCATTCAAATATTTCGGGAAAATGCCACTTGAAATAGTATAGGCATTCAGTCCGAGCATGAAGTTGACAATAGCCCCTCTATCATTGACCCGGATTTCCTTATCCACCGGGATGGAGCTGAATAGTTCCTCTGAAAAATAGACGGATTCATATTCTCCCTGTACAAAGTTTAGCCGTGGATAAGGTGCAAGGTCATGGACGGAAACTATTTTTTGCGATACCAATGGGTGATCTTTTTGCAAGAAAACATGAGGATTTGCTGAAAACAGCTCGGTAAACACCAGATGGTTTTCCTCTATCACTTTCCGCATGACGACTTCATTTTCATGTGATAAATAAAGGATGCCTAAATCACAGACACGATTTTTCACATCATCCAATATTTGATGTGTTCCGGTTTCATTATAATAAAAAGCGTATCGTTCTTGTCCAAAACGCTTAACTAACTCTACAAAAGCGTTTTCCGTAAAAGTATAGTGCTGAGAAGATACCCCAAATGTCACTTTTCCTGGAAGATTTGTAACATACCGATCCTCCAGCAGTTCCATCTGCTGTATTACCTGACGAGCATAACCGAGAAATTCAGCACCATCATTTGTCAGAGTAATTCCGACTCTACTGCGGAGAAAAATAGTGATACCAGCCCTCTTTTTCCGTTTCTTTGATGGAATTGGACAGACTGGGTTGTGATATAAAAAGCAGTTTTGCAGCTTCGGTAATAGAGCCCACTTCTGCTACCTTCAAAATATATTGTAATTGTTTAACCGTCATTTCTTCATTCTTTTCATTCTTATAAACTCTGATTTGTCAATTTCATTAAATATGAATTTTATCTTTCTCCAGTGGATACGGATATGTAATCGAATTCTGTGCCGACTGATTCAACTTCAATCTGGCTATCGACTTTCCAATGTAGAACGATTCATTATCATTCAACGGAAATCCCTGCTCATATCTTTCATCCACAAAGAATAATCAATTTTCAGTTTTCTGTTTAAGAACAATATCCTGTCTTGGAAGTCTGGCCTTTACCTCTTTGCATACAAACCACCTTGACGGCTTATACACGGCAACAATCAAAAAACTGTAAACACCGAAAACATACTCAACACTTCTAACATTTTCCTTTGATGCTCTCCAAACACCACGATTCATCAATTTCTCCTTCAAGCCATACTATAATACCAAATTTACAAAAAGAGCATACGATTGCTTCTTTGTAAACCTCTTGTTTGCAGCGTGAGCAAATGACATATTCTTCATTCTTTGCTTTATCTACTTACTTCTCTCCGCCGTCAAATTCAAAAATTTGCAACCCTTTGCTATTCATTTTCTAATCCGCTCTTCTTTGATATGCCCATATCGTGTATCAAATTGTTTCCTATTGACTAATCCATCAAATTTTAAAATGTGTGGCATAGATAAGGTCTCCAAGAAGGCAAGCAAATACGAATGCAATAGCAGCCATGATGCCAAAAATAACTCGTAACACAGATTTCCTTTTATGAATCAACCTATTTGCCTCCTCCACTATTCTTTGAACATTAAATTTTGATTTATATCTTAGAATACGTATCTTGTCTTCTTTCAAGTGGCTTTGAAATCAGTAGCAATTATATCCATTTCTCATTAGCACAATTTCGTTACTTAGTATATCATGTTTGGAATTTGCGTAAAACAGAAAAGCCGTCCCGATAGTCCGAGACGGCAAAATACTGTCAATAATAAATTGTGATGCATACACCAAACTTTCCGCCAAACAAAACACCTGTAACAGCAACCAAAATATCCAATGCCATTCGGACAAATTTAATCTGCCAGTGATTTCTTCTGCTAAAGCAAAGGTGACTGCCTCATAGGAGCCTCTACCAAGGGATTCCGACGCATATAGTCCTGTTCCGACAGCAAACAAATCTACACAGGTACTGTATACAATCTGGAACAACACAGTTCCTATATGAATGTGACTTTTGTCGTAAATGAGCGCCAACAAAATCATTCCCAATGCTACAACAAAAGATGCTGTGCCAATGCTTATGTGAAATGTTCTTGCAATCCTCTCCCACAGCACCGCAAGCGTAGTTCCCCAAATTCAGCATACAGTTCAAGTGTAATTCCATAAGCCGCAATTATAGAACCTATTACAAGGATTTCCAATTTCTTAGTGTTTTTTAATTGTTATTTTTCATTGACTTTTATTTCAAGTACATCCGGACGGGCATAATGGCCGATTGCATCATGCTCTATTTTGCAGGCGGCAGGCAAATTCATATCAAGTTCTACGTAAATGATAGTCTCTTTATCCCAGACAGGTTTTGTCAAATAATGCCCTGATGGATCAATAATGCAGCTTCCTCCTCTGCACACAAGTCCTGGAAGTTCAGATACGATATTATACTCCTGCAGATCAGAAGGGTATGAACTGCGTCTGATAAAGAAACATTTTCCTTCGATTGCAATATACTGAACTTTCATGCTAATAATTCACTCTTTGTATAATTTTCTTTGGTTTAAAGCATCTGAAATCTATATCACTGTATATCCGGCATTTGATAATACAGCTAATGATTTTTCAAAATCCGCATCTTTCACTAAAATATAATCTGTGTTGAATGTAGATACCACAAAAATTCCAATTTTATTATCTGCAAGTATTCCAGACAACTTTGAAAGAATTCCAATGAGTGAAAAATCTAAAATTCCTTGAATACGGAAACCACGCCACCCATCTTCTCGTTCTATTGTGTTTTTAGGAACGTCATTTGTTTCACACACAAGAGAAATTTCTTCATCTGTTTTACCAATGAAGTAGAATTCCTTGCTTAAATCTATATCATCAATGCTTTTGACTTTACATACTGTCAGCAACCGCTCTAATTTATTTAATACCACCAAATTACTCTCCTCCACAAATTCCAATTTGTATAACCTCTCTTAACGTCTAATCCACTGCCTGCAAACACCCAAAATGGTCGAGTTACTGGATTCGCTGTCACCCTTTTTCATTTTCCAAAAATCATCCCAAAATGCCCGACATCTAATCCGAGGTTACAGCCTGACACACATTTTGCAGTGGATATGTTTCCACACAAGAAAACCGAGCTTTTTCAGAAGTCTAGCTTCAAATCCAATCCTCCGAAAAAGACCGGAAATATACTGCTATCTGGCGCTTATTTATCTTTTCTTGACATCAAACAGACCGTCTCCACATGCCCCGAGACAGTGAGGAACATAATCACGTAGATTCTTGCTGTTCGGGAATTGATTGAAAATATGATGTTGCTCCATCATCCTCAATTATATCAGCAACATTGCAAAACACACTGAGCTGGAAGTTGTCAATTACTCTTTGCCTCAGCGTAACGTTCCTTTCCCCACCAATTTGGTATAAGTTCTTTTAATGTTACGGTTTCTCTTTTTTCATAATCGACCATGATTTCCATATCTTCGTTCGCTTCATTTAATTGATAAAAGAATTCCTGACAAGCACCACATGGCATACCACTCCCACCTCCGTTTGGCGCACTGTCGCGGAACGCTATAAATCTTTTTATTCTAGTCTGACCACTGTTAGCATACATATTCAGTGCGGCAAGTCTATCGGCACAAATATTCATCACTCCGCAGCAGCTTTCAATGCAGAATCCCGTATAGATATCTCCGTTTTCGGCTTCTATTGCACAAACTACATTGTGTGCATATATAAAGGGAGATACTTCCTCTGGATGATATTGCTCTTTCGCCTTTTCATACATTCTTTCCCAAATATCCATTTGATTTTCCTCCATAAATTCCGATTTATCTTGGAATACCTACTTGCCTTCTTCCAAGTGGCTTTGAAATCAGTAGCAATGATATCCATTTCTCATTAGCTCAATTTCGTTACTTAGTATATCATGTTTGGAATTCGTGTAAAACAGAAAAGCCGTCCCGATAGTCCGAGACGGCAAAAAAGCGATGGGAGGCGGTGTAGATGATGATTCTGCATCGCCTCTTTTCTATTCCTGCTCAAATAGCCTTTCCACAGTCGCAACCCCTGAAAATAGCAAAGCCACAGTCACGCCAGACCAACTTTCATATTTTTTCTAAAAGAAAACGCGGCACCAGCCTATCTTCTCAGAAAGACAGATGCCGCAGAAATGGCTTAAACACGGGCTTTTCCAGCCCTCTTCCAATTTGTTCTTGTTAGCAGAGCCACTGTTTCCACGTGGCTCGGTTGTTCAACGAAAAACATACTCAACCCCTATTGCACAAGGTAATGGTGGAACGCACCTTTTCCCTTAAAATCTAGTGGTTCGAGCCTGTGAGAACCTTAAATTGTTCTATAATTTGTATAGGCAAACAGGATAAAGATCTGTTCCTTAAACTTCATTTTTAATGTCATCCCTACAAACTTGAAATTGTCGATTTCTTTACATTGATAAAGTTCAATTTATCTCTCAATTCATAATTTTCTCTTCAAGTAAATTACCCACATGCTTTGTTTCAAAGAACATTTCTTTATTTATAACAACAATTATAATTGCTGCAATAACAACAAAAATAGTTTGTAAACATTTTGTTTCAGGAGTCATGTTTATCTTTTCCTGCATAATATTTATAAACAAATGAAAAATAATTGTTGCAAGCATACTTCTGTTATTCTTTACATATACCCATGTTTGAAGGAAATCAAGTGGTATCACGCTAAGAAGAAAGTTAATCACATACATGATTCCCATCTCTTTAAGTCCATACTGGTACGTTCCAGGTATCCAGAATAATGGCACATGCCATAAAGACCAGATACATCCAAAGATGATAGACTCCTTAAACCAGCTGTTGTATGCACCAACAGCATCCTCTCCATAACCTCTCCAACCTAACTCCTCTATGCAGGATGCCAACAAAATTGTAAGAAGTGCAGACGTACCACCTATAGAAAATGAAAAGTCTTCTGTAAATGAAAACTGATTTATACTGCCGCCAAATAATACTGATGTACCGATTGAAGCCGTCACTATCACAACAAATATCAGTACTGCAATTAATATAGATTTAGGTTTTATTCTATAAAACCCAATTAGCTTCTTCTTAAAGTCATTAATGAGTGCTTTATTCTTAGACGTAAATACAGTTACTACGGCAACCACGGCAGGTGAAAGCAAGCCAAGAAACATTCCAAGATAAAGCCCCGTCCCTTCATAAAGTAAAATTGCGAATAGCCACCAGAACCAAGTGCAGGCAAATGTAATCAAATAGAATCTGACCGGTCGATATATATACTTTTCCATGACTACGCCTCAGCCTCTACAATCACAAGCTCACTCTTTATACCATTGAACTCAATGTAATTGTCTGCTTCGGCATCTGAAAAGTCATCAACCTTTTTGCCCTGTCTCTCATAATAAATATGAGTTGCTATTCCCTTTTTTGCGCTTCTAAATCTATAATCTGCAGGAATTGTAAGTCTTGATGTTGCTGACAACTGATTAATCTCAAGCGCACCCTCATGTGATAAAACACTGATCTGCATATCAAGATTTGAATCTATCTCAATTTCACTTTTATTTCCCTGAAGGCTAACTTCGCTAATTTTGCCATTTACCTCAATATGTTCATTTTCTATATCAGTAATATTCAGTGTCCCTGCATTAACTGATAATTCGATTTTTCCAATATATTTTACTGGAATAAAAATAGCAATGACCAAACTCTCCTTAGCATCTGCTTCACTGGTTTCATTAAATCTGTTAAGATCAATATCGATTCGGTTTTTTATATCATCAATCTTTACTTTATAATCTGCCAGAAGATTCTTATAGACATTTGAAAACATTGCGACTTTAATTTTTTCTCCATGATATGCCTTTAAATCTACAGCATATGCTCCACCAAGCTTGATATCAAAATTCTTCTTACCATCAATATCGTATTCAGTACGACTTTCATAGATGTAATCAGACTGCTTTTTCTCTGATTTCTCATTCGAAAGTAATTCATCTACTGATATCTGGAAGAGATCTGCTATTGCCATCAGATTTGCAATATCCGGTGTTCCTGTTCCATTTTCCCACTTTGTAATGGCTTGTCTTGATACACCGATTTTCTCAGCCATCTTCTCCTGTGAAAGTCCAGCCTGTTTTCTGTAATGTTTAATTTGTTCTTCTAAAGTCATTTTTCTACCTCCGTTTTCGGTTTGTTTTACTTCCTTCACAGATTAGTAAATTAACCTTTACCAAACAAGAAACATTAGTTGTCATTTCACTATTTTTCTGCTACTTTCCGTAGCAACGCCCTAAAATAAAGGCTTTTACAACAAAACTAAATTTATCCAATCCCCAATTTCCGATTTGTCAATTTCATTAAATATGAATTTTATCTTTCTACAGTGGATACGGATATGTAATCGAATTCAGTGCCGACTGATTCAATTTCAATCTGGCTATCAACTTTCCAATGTAGAACGATTCATTATCACCCAACGGAAATCCCTGCTCACATCTTTCATCCACAAAGAATAATCTATTTTCAGCTTTCGGTTTAAGAACAATATCCTGTCTTGGAAGTCTGTCCTTTACCTCTTTGCATACAAACCACCTTGACGGCTTATATACGACAATAATCAAAGAATTGTAAACACCGAAAACATACTCAACAGTTCTAACCTTTTCCTTTGATGCTCTCCTAACACCACGATTCATCAATTTCTCCTTTAAGCCATACCATAAGACCAAATTTACAAAAAGGGCCTACGATTGCTTCTTTGTAAACCTCTTGTTTGCAGCGTGAGTAAAGAACATATTCTTCATTCTTTACTTTATCTACTTACTTCTCTCCTCCGTAAATTCAA
>ODAI012519176.1_pt1 | contig 12305 bp, 10 predicted proteins | sample 1539321 | NCBI WGS metagenome assembly ODAI01 (sample SAMN02144231, study PRJEB22623) | gut metagenome | biome: sheep rumen | host: Ovis aries | place: New Zealand
GTGCCACACATGGTGACATTCCACAACAGATGCTCGATATGCACGTTCACGGCATCGGCCGAACGAGCCTCACGCTCGAACTTCGAGCCGTCATAGCCCTGACGCAGCATCACCGAGAAGTCGCTTATAGCCGTGCGGAACTTCTGAGCCACTGTATCAGCCTCGGGCGTGAACGAGAAGGCATGTTTTCCTTCCGTGTTTGCCAGTCGCTCGGCCACGTTTGCCACAGTCGTGTTCAAGGTGATAAAGCGCACGGGCAGCTTCGGTTCCTCGGGTTGCTCCTTCTTGTTTTTTGCCGCGCGTTTCTTGGCACGCCATTCGTCCTCCTGCATCTGGTACATCTTGTCAAGAGCCTGCACTTCGCTCATCCAAGCCTCTACCACGGGGTCGATGTCGCCCTTGCCTGAAGCAAAGTCACCGGCGATGTAGCTGATGAGGTTAAGCCCCTTCTTGCGACCATGCACATCGAGCACCACACCCGTAGCAAGAGTACCTATGCACGGACAGATAGCCGTGACCACCGGCATTGCCAACTGAGGACCTACGGCATTGATGCTGTCACGAATGCCTTGTGGCATCTTCCGAATTGGAAGCTGGGAGTTGGGCGTTGAAGAATCGTCGGAAGCCTCATCGTCGAGTTCCTGGTTAGCGGAAGCAAATTCTTCACCCTTCATTCTCCGCTCTTCACTTTCAACTATCTGATCCATCAGACGTGAGCCCTTTGTGGGTTCCTTGCAAGCCGAGTGGATGATGCTCTTCATCTCCTGCACAGAAAGTCCGTAGCGAGGCATCACCTCCAGCAACCACTCCTCCGAGTCGTCGCAGATGGCACGCAGGTTGGCTGCCAGTTTGTGCAGACGCCTGTTGCGTTCACCCTCAGTAGGTTCACCGCCTGTTATGCGCCAATACTCAGCGATGATAGAAGTATAAGGTATGCCCTTGAAGCTTCTGCTATGTTCCTGACATGGATGCGTATCTGACGGATTCGCGCTATTCGTGTTTGTCTTCACATCCTTATCTGTTTCGTTTGTTGAATCCTTGTTGGCTTCGCTCTCAGCAATCGCAAAGATATCATCGTTGAGATAAAGCAGGTCTTCCGCAGAATCAGATGTGGTGAAGAATACGCGGGTAATGTCCTTTGCACCCTCGTCATATTGCACACCGAGCAGCTCGCTTGCCCATTTCAGATTATCCTCCTGACTCAGTTCCGGGCGACGCCTGAACACGAGGTGGTAGCCCTGCTTTCGGGCGCTCATCTCCAGCATCAGCAGTCCCAGTTCCTCTTTCTTCTGGAGGATGCGTTCCTTTAATGGCACCATCTCCTCGGAGGCGATGTGGTCGATGTCCATACCCACCGTTGTGCTCATCCTCTTACTTCCCTTCAGCGTACCGTCCGCATTTGGCAGGCATGAGTAGTTCATCTGGATGAGGCAATGCTTCTGTCGGTCGTCACCCTCGCGCACGCTCTTCAGTATAGCCTTCTGCTTCTGTGTGCCGCGAAGTGCCAGATATTCTTCTCTTGTGATGACGGGGCGCATCATCTTCGTCCCATCCTTGTAATAAATTACATGTGTACTCATATCTTTTCTAATTTTTTTTGTTGTTATTTTTTTGATTCGATGTGTGCTTCGTTTGGGCCCATAAACGAAAAAGCACCCAGAAAACCGTTCCTTCGATTTCCTGAGTGCAAAATTACTGCTTTCCCCACAAAAAAACTGCCTATATGCAGTAATGCTACTGCATATAGGCACTTTATCTTTCTTTTCCTCAGCTACTTGCAAATTCTGTTAATCATCCCTATGAACTCAGTGGACTTTTTCTCCCCCAAAGCCCTCTGGTAATACTAAGCTAAACTGCTTATTCCCCAAAGCTTCTCAAAAGGCTTCCAACGATTCTTCTGCCATAGCTTCTGTGAAATGCACGAAGCGATATACGCCGTCTCCGGCTTGCTTAAGCCTTTAGGCTGTAAGTCCTCTCCGAGCAAACCAGCCTCCACATACGGCTGCATCGCCATTGTAATCTCCTCCGTCCCCTCTTTTACTTCCCCAGCCTTGCTGTCATTTACGTTCCCATACTTCTCTAACAGCAGTACGGCGGCGTACACATCATATAGTTCTCTACGCGATACTAAGTGGCTCGCCATTCTGCAAAGTCTTGATAAACTCCTCTGCTGCCTGAGTGCGTTCCTCAAGCGTCATATCATCGCTCATCTGGTATCTCACACCAGTCACTTCATATACTGCCATTGTTTTCTCTTATATACACTCTTGCCTACGTGGTCAAAGTGGTCAAGGTCAAAATGGTCATTTTCATTTTCGGAATGTGTCATTTGCTCACTATATATAAATATTAAATATTTATATATAGTGGAGGATTTTGACAACTCAAAATCATTTTGACCAAATGACCAAATGACCAAAATGACCGCAGTTGGGCTTGCTGCAAGTCCCATGTGATTCCCTCGCAAGTCCTATGTAACTCCCATTTTCCTCCCATTCTTAGGAACGGACTTACAACGGACTTACAACGGTTTTACAACGGACTTACAACGGACCTGAAACGGACTTGGAACGGAGGTGAAGTATCCCTATCTTGTAGCCATCATTGCCTCGATGTTCTCGTATTTACGCTCGTTGAGGTGCTTGTAGATTTTGTTTCTATGGCCACCAGTGTTGGCTAACAGATTTTCCAACATGGGTAACATGCGATTGAGGTTGCCATACTGAATCATAAAATTCCAGAATGGCTCAAACTTCTTCCAGCCACCCATATAGAACAGATGAGCCAACTGCTGTTTGAAGTTGTCATGACCAAAGCTTGCCTTGAAGATGTTATTCCACGAATAGAACTCACGATAGGCCCAGTCGTAACCTTGTTTTAATTCTTCTGCCGTCAGGCCAACAGTTTTGTAAACAACTGTTCGGGTATCATACTTGCTCCAATCGTAAGATGTAATACGGCCATCTCGTTCCATTTGTTGAAAAAGACGTGTACCCGGATAAGGAGTGAGAATGTGGAAAGTGGCAGTTGTTATACTATGTTCGATACCCCAATCAACAGTTCTGCGGAATACATCTTTGTCATCGTGGTCAAGACCGAAAACAAAGCTGCCGTTAATCATGATGCCAAGACTATGCAGTCGTTCCACAGCAGCCACATAGTTTTTTGATAGATTCTGCAATTTGTTGCTTGAGCGAAGGTTCTCCGGGGAAAATGTCTCGAAACCAAGAAACAAACTGCGTAAGCCTGCCTCTGCAGCCTTCTCTATCAGGTTGCCATTTAATACAGAAGCAACTGTAGCTGCACTTTGGAACACTCTGCCCATACCACGCATTCCTTCGAACAGCTCAGATGCAAAACGGGGATTGCCCAATAAATGGTCATCAAGGAAATAAAGATGTCTGCCAGGAAGCCTGTCAATCTCTGTTAAAGCTTCGTCCACCTTCTGGGTATAAAACGATTTGCCCTCACCGTAAAAAGCATCTTTATAGCAGAAATCACAATGATGTGGACAACCTCGTGATACTACAAGTGAATTGGGAACGAAATACTTTTCCCTCTTTATGAGGTCACGACGAACAGGAGGGATGTTCTCTATACTCCTCCAACTTGCCACATATCTTTTTTGAGGATGACCTTCACGCAAATCCTTGATAAAGCGTGGAAAAGCCTCTTCTCCTGGGCCTAAAAGTATGGTATCGGCATGTTGTGCTGCTTCATCTGGGAGGCTGGTAACGTGAAGACCGCCCATTGCCACATGCACCCCTCTTTGGCGATAATTGTCAGCTATCTTATATGCTCTATATGCATTGGTGATATATACTTGGATACAGACTAAATCGGGTGTGTCATCCAATGTCAGCTTCTCCACATGCTGATCCTGAATCTCCACATCGTCATCATCCGAGAAATATGCTGCGAGTGTAGCCAATCCCAAAGGTGGAAATAGCGAATATTTTATTGGTCGCCAATAAGGACTTTCTGCTTCCTGCAATGCAGGCAGTATCATTTTAACTCTCATTCCACCACACCTATCTTGTAGCCATCATTGCCTCGATATTCTCGTATTTACGCTCGTTGAGGCGCTTGTAGATGTTGCCGAGCCATAGGCGATGGGTGCCGATGAATGTGAGGCCGATGACAAGGAGGATGATGTAGGCGGTGTTCTCGGATGCAAAGACCATGAATATCTTGACAAGAAGAAGGGGCATGGTGAAGGCGAGTACCTCGATGAGTATCATGATCCAACTGTTCTCTACCATTGTCCTGCCTATGAATTTCTGATTGAGAGGGGCTGTCTGCTTGTTATATACGGCGAGCTGCATGAACAGGAAGTTGCCTACGCCTGCCGTGAATGCCATGTAGGAGAAGAGCATGAGCAGACTTGCCTTTCCCATGATGACCATCGGTATCATCAGAAGGAACGGGAACAGGAGTATGGCGCTGTAGAAATAGAACTTGGCGGTGAGCAGCTTCTCGATGGCATGGTGCCCCATCATCAGACGCTCGATGTAGTTGCCCTCGTATGTCATGATGCGCAGCAGCATCATGGCTCCGTAGATTGAGAAGTTGTATATCAGCCAGAAACGCACCATTCCGAGGTCGTCATATACGGAGCTGAATGAGCATACCAGACTGAGCATCAGTACTATTACGTTGGATGAGATAAAGGTTTTGCGCACGTTCTTGTTTCGGCGTATGGAGAACATTTCCAGACGTAGGAACTCGCCTATTATTCCCCATTCGTTGAGGAACTTGAAGCTCTGCTTCGTGCTTACCTTCATTGCCTTTTCCTCGCGTGAGAGCTCTGCATATACGAGCTTGTGCTGTAGGCGTCGGTTTATGGCTGTCACGATGCCGAGGATGACGAGCATAGAGCACCATGCAATGATATTGCCCTTGCATATCCATCCGCCAAGATGGGCATAGCCGCGGAAGAGGTGTTCGAAGTTCACGGTTAGCGTCCAGTCGGCATTGAAGAAGAGCGGGGATGCCACGAGTGCCAGTATTGGGACTATTCCTATCCAGTACAGCATGTTATGGCTTACGAGGGTTCGGAATATGGAATATGCCTGCGAGATGATCAGTTCGATGACATAGAAGCCTAAGAGGAACAATATGGTTAGACCTATGCCTTCAGCGAATACGACAGCCATGAGTGCGAATGGCACATAGAGGAACAGCATGACCAGATTGCCGTAGGATAGCAATGAGCGGATGATGAAGAAGTCGATGCACGTATATCGCGGGATAGGGAGCAGCACGTATGGCTTAACCTGCTGCGACGGTGTCTGCTGGAGCATGAAGCGCGCGAAGAAGTCGAGCGTCATGGTGAAGGGTAGGAACGAGTACATGAACTCGTATGCCGTTGTGCTCTTCATGTCGGTGGCTATGAGTGCCAGGGAGATGGAGAAGCCTATGAGGTACATCACCAGAAGGCCGACCATGAGGTATGCCATGAACTTTGCCACCTTGCCTTGCGTCAGCATAGGTGAACGCTTTTCCGATAGTTTCTGGTGGTTGCGGAGGATAGGGTAGAGTTGATGCAATTTCATAATAAAGACGGCCCCTCACCCGCCTTTCAGGCACCCTCTCCCCAGAGGGCGAGGGAAAAGTTACATTTGTCCGCTAAGGGGCATGATTGGAAAGTACTAACTTCCTCCTCGCCCCTTGGGGAGAGGATGCCCGTAGGGCAGGTGAGGGGCTGTTGGTGTTTGGTTTGTCTTACTCTTCTATATCAGTAATTCTTGTCTTGAAATTTAGCAGGTGATAGCTTGAGGTCTCGATGAATGCGAGGTTCAGCCTTGAAGCACGGCGGAACTTATGATGCGGGTTGAAGGCATTGTCGAGAAGACGTTCATAGTGTATGAGCGGTTTCTTGTATGTCCTTGTCATGAACTCCAGTTCCTCGGTCTCGAAATCGAAGAGCTCGATGAGCATGTGGCCGATGAATGAGGCTGCCTGTGCTATGCCGAGACGGTGAATCCATTGGTTGAGCTTCACGAAGTCCACGCGGTTGCCTTTGTTCCTTAGATACTCGCCAACTGCAATGATACCGCATAATGACATGTCTCTCGTGATGATGAGGTCTATGTTTGCGACGAGAAGGTGCAGGAAGTCGAGCGTCTCTGTGCTGCAGTCGATGTTATGCTTCTCCTGCTCGCTTATCTTACGGTAGCGGCGTGCGGACAGGAATCCGTAGAGGGCGGTGTCAGAATACTCGAACCTTTCCTTCGGCGTCGGGATGTTGATGTCGGAGGGTAGGCGAGGGTCGTCCTTCAATAGCTGTGCCCCTGCCACTATATAGCCGTGGATGCCAAGTTTCTTTGCGGTAGCCACGAGTTTGTTCCACTTGAAACTGGACATGGGTTTGAGGGGTTCGTCAGTAATGCCGAACGCTCCTGCACGAAGCAGTATGGTGAAGTTTTCCTGGATTGTTGGGAACATAACAATTAACAATTAACAATTAACATGCCTTTCGCGCGATACTTCTTTCCACTTTACTCTTTCCACTTTTACTTTTTCGATATGATGTAAATCAAAGCACCGATACCGAGGAGGACAGGGTAGTAGAGGTACTCGATGATGTTGATAGGATTGACGGCTGCAAGTCCGCTTGCTATCAGTATCTGGGCTCCGTAGGGTAGAAGTCCCTGTGTGGCGCATGAGAATGTGTCGAGGATGGATGCAGCACGCTTCGGCTTAACACCGAAACGGTCGGCTATGTCCTTGGCAATACTGCCCACGGTGATTATTGCCACGGTGTTGTTGGCAGTACATACATTGACCAGCGAAACGAGTATTCCGATTGAAAGTTCTGCTCCACGGCGACCGTTGACCAAGCGTGTTATCTTATTGATGATAAACACGATACCGCCGTTCTCCTTAATCAATTCAAGAAGTCCGCCTGCCATCATCGTGACAATGATCAGCTCGCCCATGGAGATGATGCCGTCGCCCATGCTTGCAAACCATGACATGAGGTCGTAGTTACCGGAAATCATTCCTATGATGCCGGTTAGGAGTATGCCTATTGAAAGCACCATGAGTACGTTCACACCATAAAGAGCGATGACCAGAACGAAGAGATATGGGATGATTTTGATAATCTCCACATCGGGAATGGTGCTCGGTGCGCTTATATTCCTTCCCATCACCATGTAGATGATGAAGGTGATAAAGGCGATAGGAGCCACGATGCGTATGTTAGCCTTGAACTTATCGCTCATCTTGCAGCCCTGTGTCTGGGTGGCAACTACTGTTGTGTCGCTTATGAATGACAGGTTGTCTCCGAAGAAAGAGCCGCCTACGACGATGGCAGTGAGTAATGCCACGCTTGAGCCTGTGGAATGGGCTATGCCCACGGCGATAGGTGTCAGGGCTGCGATGGTGCCTACGCTTGTTCCCACGCTCAGGGATATGAAGCATGCAGCGAGGAACAGTCCGCCAAGCAGCATATTGGCAGGAAGTATGGACAGGGTGAGATTAACGGTTGCGTCAATGCTGCCCATATCCTTTGCCGATTTTGCAAACGCACCTGCAAGCACGAATATCCATATCATGAGCATCATGTTCTTCTGTCCGGCGCCGCGACTGTATGTCTCGATGTGCTTTTCCAATGACATGCCTCGTGATATGGCTATGGCATATATGCTAGAAAGCATGAACGCCACGGTTATTGGTAGCTTGTAGAAAGCACCCGCAATGATTGATGTTGCGAGATAGAGGACTACAAAGACGATTAGTGGAGAGAGATTGAGCATAAATATAAAACACAACGGCCCCTCACCTGCCCTTTGGGCATCCTCTGGCACATACTCGGAGATACTCAATCTCCGACTTCCCCAAGGGGCGAGGAGGAAGTTACTTTTGTCAGTTTAAAGGTGTGATTGGAAGTACTAACTTTTCCCTCGCCCCTTGGGGAGAGGGTGCCTGAAAGGTGGGTGAGGGGCCGTGGGTGGGCTTCTACAGCGTTACTCCATTCTTGAAGATTGAAATCTCGCTATATCCGTTCACCTCATTGCGTGCAGGTTCACCACTTGCAACGGCAAGGATCTTGTCGATGAATTCAGGAACGAGTTCCTTCATTGTCTTGCCGTCAACGAGTTGTCCGGCATTGAAGTCTATCCAGTTCTTCTTGCGATTGTACAGGTCTGTGTTCGTTGAAATCTTCATCGTCGGGACGAAAGTGCCGAAAGGAGTTCCGCGACCTGTAGAGAAGAGTATGAGATGGCATCCTGCGGAAGCAAGTGCCGTGGCTGCTACGAGGTCATTGCCTGGGGCAGAGAGAAGGTTGAGACCCGAAGTCTGCAAACGGTCACCGTATTCGAGTACGCCACTAACAGGAGCACGTCCGCATTTCTGTGTGCATCCGAGCGCCTTGTCCTCAAGAGTAGAGATACCACCAGCCTTGTTGCCAGGGGATGGATTCTCGCCAACAGGCTCACCATGTGAGAGGAAGTAGTTCTTGAAGTTATTGATAAGAGAAACCGTCTGGTCGAAGAGCTGACGGTTCTCGCAACGGTTCATAAGAATTGTCTCTGCACCGAACATCTCAGGTACCTCGGTAAGTATGCTTGTGCCGCCCTGTGCTACGAGCCAGTCGGAGAACTCGCCCTCAAGTGGGTTGGCGGTAATGCCTGAGAAGCCATCGGAACCACCGCATTTGAGTCCTACGCGAAGCTTGCTTACTGGAACATCAACGCGCTTGTCCTCCTTGCATATCCCGTACATCTTACGGAGGATGTCCATGCAATATTCAACCTCGTCACCTTCAACCTTTTGTGTCACAACGAGTTGGATGCGCTCCTTGTCATAATCACCGAGCATAGCCATGAAGTCGTCTGGCTGATTGTTCTCGCATCCGAGGGAGAGAACGAGCACGGCACCTGCATTTGGATGAAGCACGATGTCACGAAGAATCTTGCGTGTAGCCTCGTGATCCTCTGAGAGCTGAGAGCAGCCGTAGTTATGATGCCAGGCATGAACAGCATCAATGCCGTCGAGACGGGTTTCGGTTTCGAGACGTTTTGCCAACTGCTCTGCAATGCCGTTTACACAGCCGACTGTCGGAACAATCCAAATCTCATTGCGTATGCCGACATCGCCGTTCTTGCGGACGTATCCCTTGAATGTGCGGTTCTCAACAGGGATGTTGAGTTTCTCATCAACAGGATTGTAGGTATATTCGAGAGTTCCTGCGAGATTGGTCTTGAGGTTGTTCTCGTTTACCCATTCTCCAGCCTTGAGATCCTTGGCTGCATGACCGATAGGATAGCCGTACTTGATGATATCCTCACCTTCTTTCTTGTCGGTAAGAAGGACCTTGTGTCCGGCAGGAGTATCTTGTAACAGCTTTATCTCCTTGTCTCCGTCGGTTACTATCTCGCCAGCTTTCATAGCCCTGAGACATACAACCACCGAATCCGCAGGATTGATCTTAAGAAATGCCTGTTTCATTCGCTTTAGATCTGCGTTCTTCTATAGAAATCAACGTTCTCCTTGAAGATAACCTCGATAGGCATATAGTTCACTGGGTTTACGTTCTTCTTCAGGATGATGGCTCTTGCAAGTGCATCGATGCTGTAGTATCCCTGCATGTATCCATGCTGGGCGATGAGGAATGAGATACTGCCCTGACGCAGACAGTTTGCATTCTTCTCCACCATATCATAACCCATGATCTGCACGTTACGCAGATTGTTCTTCAGCAGATAGTCGCCAACGAGATGTGCCTTTGAATTGAGTGTCACGCAATGATGGATATCTTTGTTGTTGTCAAAGAAATTCTGCAGAATCTGTGTGTATTCCTTACGTGAAGACTCGTATGGAAGGTCAACCTCCACAATCTTGATTTCTGGGAAATGATCCTTCATATAGTGACGGAAACCTACCTCGCGGTTGTCCTGCTGCTTACTTGCAACGTGAACGCCGTCGATTGTCTGCTTCATCAGCATGATTCTCTTTTCCTTTGATGCAATCATCATAAGGAGCTTTGCTGCGAAATATCCGCTGGCAAATGAATCCTGTCCGTAGAATGCAAGTGGGCGTAGGTCAGGCATGTATGAGTCAAGCATGATGAAAGGAATGTTGAGCTCATGCAACTGATCTGTGAACTTACGTGTAACCTCCAACTTGGCAGGAACTACAACGACACCATCAGGTTGAGCTGCAAGGATTGCCTCATAGCACTCCCTGAAACTCTGCTCATCCTTACGTTTATAGTAGTACATGTGCGCGTGCACATTGAAGTCGCGTCGCATCTCGCAGGCATGGAGCTGTCCTTCCTCAACTTCCTCCCAGTAGGCTTCACTCTCGTGCTTTGGCATAAGGCAGTAGAAATTGTACTCCTTATTGTGGGCAAGGGCACTTGCATACATGTTAGGCTCATAGTTCATCTCCTCGATGGCTTTCTGAACCTTTACCAATGCCTTTGGTGAAACATTAGGCCTGTTGTGCAGTACACGGTCAACGGTACCGACACTCACACCAGCCTTCTCTGCGATATCACGGATTGTGATACGCAGTGAACCAGTATTGTCGCGTTTACGTTGACGCTTGTTCTCCTGATTAGTTGACGCCTTCTTTGCAGACTTCGTCTTCTTTGTGCTTTTGTTCTTCTTTCCACTACCGTTTGTGGAACCTTTGGGACGTCCTACCTTTCTCTTTTCGGCAGCAGCCTCAATTGGCTGTTCGTCGTTGAGGTCGTTGATATCCATATTCTGTGACATTCCTTAAGTTGAAGGTGATTTAAGATTTAAAATTATGGGTGCAAAAATAATGAAAAAAAACGAATTGTGTGCATTAACAATTGAATTTTTTTATAAAAAACATGGAAAATGTGTATTTTTCCTCAAAATATTTCTTGCTTTCGTAAAAAAAACGTAATTTTGCACACGAAATCCGCGTTGTGGTCGCACAAAGTTTGCGGAAAATATACTTTGGGAATTTTAAATCATAATACATAAATTAACTTCAAAATTAACTATGGCAAAAGTAGTAACTTTGGGCGAAATCATGCTTCGTCTTTCTCCAAATGGTCAGGATCGTTTCATTCAGACGGACATTTTCCGTATCATCCCGGGTGGTGGTGAGGCAAATGTAGCTATCAGTTGTGCCAATTACGGTCATGATGCTTATTTCGTAAGTAAGCTTCCTGAGCATGAGATTGGTCAGATTGCGGTAAACGCGCTCCGTCGTTATGGCGTAAACACGAAGTATATTGCCCGTGGTGGTAATCGTGTCGGTCTTTACTATTGTGAGACAGGTGCTTCTATGCGCCCATCAAAGGTTATCTACGATCGTGCTAACTCTGCCATTGCTGAGGCAAATCCAGAGGATTTCGACTTCGATGCAATCATGGAAGGTGCTGACTGGTTCCACTGGTCAGGTATCACTCCTGCTATCTCAGATAAGGCAGCAGAGCTTACAAAACTCGCTTGCGAGGCTGCAAAGCGTCATGGCGTAACTGTTTCTGTTGACCTCAACTTCCGTAAGAAGCTCTGGACATCAGAGAAGGCGATCTCTATCATGCGTCCTCTTATGAAGTATGTTGACGTATGTATCGGCAATGAGGAAGATGCAGAACTTTGTCTCGGTTTCAAGCCTGATGCTGATGTTGAAGGTGGTGAGACTAATGCTGCCGGCTATGAGGGTATCTTCAAGCAGATGAAGGAGACATTCGGCTTCAAGTATGTAGTTTCTACTCTCCGTGAGTCTTTCTCTGCAACACACAATGGCTGGAAGGCTCTTATCTACGATGGTAAGGAGTTCTATCAGTCAAAGCGTTATGACGTAAACCCTATCATCGACCGTGTAGGTGGCGGTGACTCTTTCTCTGGCGGTCTTATCCACGGACTTCTCACTAAGCCAAATCAGGGTGAGGCTCTTGAGTTCGCTGTAGCTGCTTCTGCTCTCAAGCACACTATCAACGGTGACTTTAACCTCGTATCAGTTGCAGAGGTTGAGGCTCTTGCCGGTGGTTCTGCTAATGGTCGTGTTCAGCGATAGATAAATTAACAATTAATAAAAACATGCTCCACTTGCGTGGTGTTAGGGAAAGTAAATTGTAAATAAATTAACTCAGTAAATTATATTCAGTTAATTTTTATTGCTGTTTTCCAAGTGGTAGTACCATTCAATAATTTACTGGTCAAATTTACTTGTAATTTACTTTCAAGAGAATAATCCACACGAGTGGAATCCTAATAAATAATTAATTTTCTTTCAAGATAGATGGCAAAATTCGATAAATTTCAGGTGATGGCGAAAATCGCCGAGGCACCTATGGTTCCTGTTTTCTATAA
>ODAI013663061.1_pt1 | contig 12305 bp, 7 predicted proteins | sample 1539321 | NCBI WGS metagenome assembly ODAI01 (sample SAMN02144231, study PRJEB22623) | gut metagenome | biome: sheep rumen | host: Ovis aries | place: New Zealand
CGATGTGAACCTGGAAGCCCGACACACCCGTCAGCGACCCTTGCGGGGCGCGGATGTCGGCAGGATAGTCGGGGAATGTTGAGATACCGTTGCCTACCGTTGCTGAGACGGTAGAGAAGATGTTGCCGGCCAGCTGCATGCCGTCGCCGGAGTCTCCAGAGAAGCGAACCACCACTTGGTCCAGTTCTTGAATGTGTAATTTTTCAGCCATAATATTTAATAGATGTACATGTATGCTTGTTACAGCCTGCAAAATTACTGAATTGCGAAGAAAAAGCCAAGGAAATAATTGTAAAAATACTAAAAGCTATCGTTTTCGCAGAATCTCTACGATGCGCGACATCTGGTTGGGAATGCGGATGGTCTGCGGACATTTGGACAAGCACTCCTCGCAGTCGGTACAGCTGCGGGCCCATTTCCCGGTGTCGGGCAGGGCGCGGCGCAGCCCCTCGGCAAACTGTTGCTTGCGGGCCACGTAGTCGGTGGCCTGCTTGTCGGGCAGCGGCAGTATATGCTCGTTGACGGCATCGTTGTAGTAGGCAAAGTTGCCGGGTATGTCAACGCCGTAGGGGCACGGCATGCAGTAGCCGCACGTGGTGCAGGGAATGGTGGGGTAGCCCGCCATCTGGTCGGCAATGTCGGCCAGCAGTCTGTTCTCGGCGTCGGTACAGGGGTCGAGTGGCGAGAAGGTGGCAATGTTTTCCTGCAGGTGGGCCATCTGGTTCATGCCGCTCAGCGTGGTCAGGATGTTGGGGTAGGAGCCTACCCAGCGGAAAGCCCACCGTGCCGTGCTGTCGTCGGGGTGTACGGCCTTCAGCTGGTCGCTCAGCTCCTTGGCCATGCGCCCGAAGGCTCCGCCGCGCAGCGGTTCCATGATGACGCACTGCACACCGGTCTTCAGGCATTTGTTGTAGAGATACTCGGCATCGGCATCCACCCGTCGGCCGGTCTTCATCGAGGCGTGGCGCCAGTCGAGGAAGTTCATCTGTATCTGGCAGAAGTCCCAGTGGTACTCGTCGTGATGGTCCAGCAGGTAGTCGAAGGGGCGTATGTCGCCGTGGTACGAGAATCCCAGATGCTTGATGCGGCCTGCCTCGCGCTCCTTGAGCAGGAAGTCGAGCACACCATTGTCGAAGAAGCGGGCGCGCAGTGTCTCCATGCCTCCGCCGCCGATGCTGTGCAGCAGGTAGTAGTCGATGTAATCTACCTTCAGCCGCTCGAAGCTCTGCTCATAGAGCCGCTTCGACTCGCTGAAGCTCCACAGTCGCTGGTTCTGGTTCGACATCTTCGTGGCCACATAGTATTTCTGGCGTGGATGGCGGCTCAGAGCCTGACCGGTCAGCACTTCCGACTGCCCGCCCATGTACATCGGCGCGGTGTCGAAATAGTTCACGCCGTGCTCGATGGCATAATCTACCAGACGGTTCACTTCCTCCTGGTCGCGGGGCAGCCGCATCATGCCGAAGCCTAATAGCGATATCTGTTCGCCGGAGCCGTGCTGCACACGGTAGGTCATGCGGTTGGTCGTGGCGCCGGACTGTTGATGGCTGCGGGCGAAGGCCTCGAAAGGACTTAGCACCGTCATGGCCATGGCGGCTCCCGCTCCGGCTCCAAGGCGTTGCAGGAAGTGGCGGCGGCTCATGTCTGGTTGGTCTTTGTGGTGGTCCATCGTGTCGTGGGGGGATTTATCGGAATCGTGTGAGGGGGATACTTGTTGGAATAGTGAAACGGGTGGGGGTAGGGCTATAGGAACAGCGAATACTCTTTCACCTGCCAGGCCAGCACCGAGGCTCCCAGCACGTCGCGCTCGTGGTTGTTCAGCTTCGACACGAGCACCTTCACCTTGCCGCGCATGGTGCGGAAGATGTGCTCGTCGAACGACTCGTAGAGCGGCTCCATGAGCCAGCGGCCGGCTTTCGACACGCCGCCTGTCAGGATGATGGCCTCGGGGTTGATGATGGTGGCATAGCCCGCCAAGGCAATGCCCAGCAGGTGGCCGGTCTTGCGGAACACCTCGATGGCCATCGCGTCGCCCTGGTCGCAGCACTCCTTGATGGCTTTGGGCGACAGCACTTCGGCCTGCCGCATCAGCGACGGCTCGCTGCTCGCGGCCATCAGCTCCTTGGCGGTCGTCACAATGCCCTGGGCGGCACAGTAGGCTTCCAGGCAGCCATGCAGGCCGCAGCCGCACTGACGGCCGCCATCGACCATGCAGACATGACCGAACTCGCCGGCGATGCCGTCGGTGCCCAGGTGCTGGTGGCCGTCGGAGAACACACAGCTGCCTACGCCCTCGCCGATGGTCACCAGGATGAAGTCTTTCATGCCGTGGGCCGAACCGAAGCTCTTCTCACCCAGTGCTGCCACATGGGCGTCGTTGCCCACGGCCACGGCGATGCCTAACTGGTCGCGCATCATGGCCCCGATGGGTATCACGCCCTTCCACGGCAGGTTGGGCGGGTTGATGATGCTGTTGGCCACCGAGCTGCCACTGGGCGCGCTGACTCCTGCCGAGCGGATGCTCAGCAGACCGCCGTTGGCCTCGGCCAGCTGTACGATGGCGTTGCACAGGTGCTCTACGTAGCCGTTGACATTCGGAAATGCGCTGGTGTCGAACGAGCCGTCGGCAATGATGTTTCCGCGTATGTCAACGATGGCATACGACGTGCGGTCGTTGCTGATGTCGATGCCTATCACGCGGGTCTTTAGTTCTGTCTCTTCGTATTCCATAGTTGTAGGTTTTGTTTCAAAAATCTGCTGCTCTTTTTCTTCCGAATAAGTGAATCGTCGGCAAAGATAGGAATAATTCTTGAAACAGCAAAGAAAATCGGGAAAAAGTTCCCTCTTCGCTCGCGTGCGTATATATTGGGCTAACAAAAAATACCCAACACCTACGACACCTACAACACCTGAAAATGAGCTATAGGTCGCTTTTTTCCTAATTTCATGCTCCTTTCATCGTTAATCGAACGTTCCCTAGAGTCTAATTTCATGCTCCATTGAGTCTAATTTCATGGCACTTTCTGCGTAATTTCATGCTCCTTTGACCAGCAATCGAGCATGAAATTACACTCAGCCTGCCATGAAATTACGCAGGAAGTGCCATGAAATCAGTTCTACGGAGCATGAAATAAGATAGGACTGAGCAATAAATTGCTTTTTCTTTTTGGAAAGGAATTTAGGAACAGACTAGGCGGCACAAGCCCACGGAGCATGGTCAACAGTGTTGTTACATAGTGATTCCGCTGAAGGCGCTGCCTGACCCCTCGTTCAGGGGGAGTATTGGGGGGGTGGCCTGTTTGCTTGTCAAAACCAAAATTACGCACTCTGAAGTTCTTTTCCGAATGTGTGGAGAGCTTCACGCAACTGCTGAAGTCTCTGTTCGCTGGGTTTTGAAATCCCATAGATATAACGTGCCAGAAGACTCTTGTTGATGCCAAGGTAACGAGCCACCTCTGATACGTTCAGCCAAGGGAAGCGTTTAAACATGGCAGCAACCTCATTTTTGTCATTTGGTTCCGAGGTCTCATAGAAACTCGAGATATGCATGTCAGCATCCAGTACATCCCATCTTATGGCCATACCGTCCTCGTCAATCGTAAAATCGTTGCGCTGTTCTGTTGTAGCTTCTTCCAACTCTGGGTATGCCTTCAGAGGACGACTAAGCACCCTTCCGTCTGTAGTCCTCATATAAATACGGTTCCCGTCGAACCACAAATTCTTAATCCGTTCCATAGTGTACTATGTTTTTATTATCCAAATCTCTTATGCCATTCACTGATAAAATCCATCCTGTACAATGCATATGTCACATGGACATGAATAGGTAAATGTTCATCCAAATAGAAATAGAATCTAATTCCAAATATTGTAAGTAACGTTGGCATCTTCACAGTTTTTGTGCAAAGATAGGTATAATTTTTTATACTTCCAAATGTTTGGAGTTTTTTTTCTGTTCTTTTATCCAATAGGAACTGAAATAGGCGGCACAAGTCTATCCGTTAGGGATGACTTGTGCCGCCTTATCTGGTATTGCCAGAAGGAAGGGTTACTTCACCACCACCTTCTTGCCGCCGATGATGTTGATGCCCTTCTGCGGAGCAGAGAGGCGTTGGCCGCGTAGGTTGTAGATGGGAGCATTGGCATCGTTGTCGATGGTAATGGCGCGGATGCTGGTATCGCTGCCTATCACGTATTCATAACGGGCAGGCTTCGTCTCCTTCTCGTCGGGGCTGACCAACAGAATGTTGTCGAGCGCAATCGTCTTGCCCGTCACGTCCTGGCTGGCCGTAAGCGTCACCTTGATGATGGTGCCTTCGGTGCCGTCAATTACCGTGTTGCTGCTGCTATAGAGCAGGAATCGGTAGCCGCCGTCCGTCTCGTTGGCATCCAGCGTATGCTTGCGCCACGAGGTGCGGTCAGCCATGTCGTACACCAAGTCGGCACCGCTCTTCTTGACCGTCAGGCCCTCAGGCAGTTGCAGGTCGAACTGCACCAGCGTCACCTCGTCGTTCGGATTCGAGAGGTCTATCAGCATCTCCTTCTCCTCGCCAGCCTTGATGTCGAACGGCTCGATGGCCAACTTCGTGCTGCCGTCGTCTGCGGTCGGGAATGTGTATTCGTAAGCCTCGGGCTTCGTCTCTTTCTCATCAGGACTTACCAGCAGCGTGTTGTCTATCACTATCTTGCCGCCCTTGAACGACGCATCGGCTATCACCTTTACTTTGATAACAGCCCCTGATGTACCTTCAATCACGGTATTGCTGCTGCTATACAGCAGGAAGCGGTAACCGCTGTCCGTCTCGCTGGCATCCAGCGTGTGCTTGCGCCACGAAGTACGGTCAGCCATGTCAAAGTCAAGGTCTGCACCATTCTTCTTGATGCTCAGTCCCTCAGGCAGATGCAAGTCAAACTGCACCAGCGTCAGCTCATCGTTCGGATTCGTGAGGTCTATCAGCATCTCCTTCTCCTCGCCGGCCTGAATGTCGAACGGCTCGATGGAGAGTCCTGTCCCTGCTTCACCAGCCCTGCGCGGAGCATGGCTGCTTCTGCCCAGAATGATGTTCGACAGTGCCACGATGTCCGTACCGTTCACGCTTCCGTCGCCATTCACGTCAGCCGACTCCGTCTTTTCCTTGCGGCCCAGCACGATGTTCGACAGTGCAACGAGGTCAGTGCCGTTGACGGCATTGTCCATGTTAACGTCACCTTTGGTAAATGAGATTTCTTCGTCCATTTCCAGAATATTTTTAAATTTATTCCATTCTTCAGCAGATTCGTATTTTGATTTCGTGTTAAAGGGAACATATACGATAGCTTCATCATAAATTGGAGAAAAGGCATTTACCCCTAATTGGGCAGGTTCTCTCATATTAACCCGTATTTCTTTTAGCGAAGAACATTTAAGGAATGCGGCTTTTCCTATTTCTTTTATGCCATCACCCAAAATAAGACTTTGCAAATTATCCAATTCCGCAAAAGACCATCTGCTAATTTTTGTAACCTGATTAGGTATTGTAATTCTTTCCAGAGTATTACTTCCATTACCATAAAAAGCATTGTCTCCGATTTCAAATACGGTTTCAGGAATTATAGTTGACGAACATCCCAGTATTAAAGTGTTGCTGGCTGTCTCAATAACAGCATTACAATTATCACGCGAATCAAAACAAGTATTGTCAGGAGATACTGTAATCGATTTAAGGCTCTTCATGCCATATTGCATGCCACCTAATGTTTTTACGTTTTTCCCTATATACAAAGATTCCAAGTTTTCACATTTACACAAAGCATACGCCCCAATGCGTTCAACATTGTCAGGGATAGAAATTGTGCTTAACTTTGTTTCCGAAAAGGCATAGCTTCCTATAGATTTGACATTGCTTGGGATATTTATTGTACTTATATTTGTATCACAAAATGCAGAAGTGCCAATTTCCTTAACACTGCTTGGAATATCTATTGATATGAGACCCTTTTGGTCATAAAAGGCCTCTGAAGCTATTCTTTGAATTCCATTTTTTATATTTGTTATTCTTGTATTGTCAGGTATAGTACCCTTCCAACCTAATAAGGTCTTTCCAAAGTAAAGTAAACCATCATTCTTATTCGTAAACCATTTACAATCTCCAAAGCTACTCATGCTTATATCCAAAACATTTTCTCCGCCTGTGATTTCTTCTAAAGCTTCGCATCCTTTAAAAGCATTGCGATATATTGCTATAACTGTACTTGGAATTGATATTGAAGATATTCTATAACATCCCGAAAATGCTTCTGAACGTACGGCAATCACGGTGAAACCACCAGCTGTACTTGGGATAGTTAATGGTCCTTTGGTGGCTGCTGGTGCTACCGCGTAAGTAAGGTGATTATTCCCATCTTTGTCTGTATATCTGCCACCAAACACCTGGCATGTTTTTTGATCACTGTCAATAACTTGGAATTGCATTTTAACCCCCTCAACAGTGTTTGCTTCAAAGACGTCTCCATTTTCATCTGGTATCTTATATTCCCATGTCATGATTTCGCTATCTTCGTAGCCGTCTTTGTGCGCTATAGCTTTGATAACGCATGATTTATCTATTGTGATACCGGAAGAACTATAGCTAACGGTAGATGCAAGAGGCTGGTTAGTGATTACATCATACGTAGGAATACTACCATCGGTTGTGTAAAAAATTCTAGCACCAGAAACATTTGATGAAAGGTATACATTTGTTCCTTTTGTTACTGTTCCACCAGAAGGAGAAGCTGACAATGTAATAGCACCTCTGCTTTTTACTATGACATTCCAATAGCATTCATATTCTTCATTTTGAGATTGGCGCGTTCCATAGCAGTAGAGTGTTAGACTGAAGTTGTCATCACCAGTGTTGTCCCACATTCCTCTAATGGTACAACTAAAACCATTATCTGAAATTATCTTTGCTCCCCCTTTCTCCTTACCTTCAGACCATGATGCACCCGTTGTAGCTCGTAGATACCATCCATCATCGTCAACATAAGGATAGTTTGGGAAAGGATGGCTTACGGTTGTCTGCTCGCCAACATATATGATGATGTCGCCCCTGTATCCATAGTTGTGCTTCATGGCATTGACGTTAATTGAAACAAATGCCAACATAGCCGTCGCTATTATTTTGTAAAGATATGCTTTCTTCATCTTTAATTCGTAAATACGAAAAAGGCGTGCAACCATCCGTGACTTGCATCCTTCTTTGGCTATCGGCAAACGGCCATTACAATATACAAGTGGTGAATAGTTCACGCCTAAGCGTGAACCTTCAGGCATCTTGCTCTCATTGTAAATATTTTGCCGATATTTAAGAAGGGAGGGCAAGAGCTAAAAGCTCATTTATCCATCGAAAGTACGAACGGGGGGTGCGACGCACAATTTCATTGTTAGTAATTTAATTTTGTTTGTCTCGTTTCCCTCTTGGGAGTGCCCCGCTGAGCGGCGGCTACGGCTCCCCATCGTTGTCGTGTACTGTCTGGTTCTTACTATATTTTGTTTTGTGGGTTCTACTTTATGTCTTTATCTCATATTACAATTGTTCGATTTCTTCTTCCGTAAGGTGCAGGCTCTTGATAATTATATCCATCGGAATGCCGTTTTCTTTCAGACTACGGGCATTTATGAGTCGTTCTTCGGCACGGCCTTTTGCCTCGCCTTCAACCAAGCCTTCCGCACGGCCTTCTAAATACTGGCCTTCATATACCGCGATGTTGTCGCGGTATATACGTAAGTTCTCGTCGTAGGCTATGCGCTCATCCTTGCTGAGCGAGGCTACATCGGCTATGCTGGCCAGTTTCTGGAATACGGCATCCTGAGCCAGCCAAGGCATTCTCTGTAATACATCCATATGCTTCAATACGTAAATGAGTTTTTCAAACAGTGTTTCACAATCATCCAAATCCTTCGTGAAGTAAGGCAGTTGGAGATAGATGAGACGCATCTTGTCGCTGAACAGCGTTTTATGCCTCATGTCCATCAGGGCCACGTCGGTGCGAAACTCCTTGGAGATGTCATCGCGGTGGAAGTTCAGCAGGGCTATGATATAGACAGCTTTTACGTCGTACACCCAGTCATTGCCTGGCTCGCCCTGACGGGATATAGAACGGGAAATATAATAGATGCTGCGGTTCTTGAAGAAAGGCTGGCTCTTGTTCTGCATCTCCACGATGATGTAGTCGTCATTGTCCAACTTGCAGTACACATCATAAATCAGTGAACGGTTGTCGATGGTCTCGCCGGGCTGTTCCTTGTCAAGGTATTGCAAGTCAACGATTTTGCGCTCACCATCTAACAAAGCGTTAAGGAACGCAATCAACACGGGCTTGGAAATCTCCTGCCCGAAGATGCGCTTGAAGCCTACATCAGTGAACGGATTGATGAACTTTGCCATTTCTTTATTGCACTTTTTATCCTTACGACGGCAAAGTTAGGAATAATTTCTGAAACTACAAAGAAAAAGGGAGAAAAAGTAAGGGCAAGAGCTAAAAGCTCATTTGTCCATCGAAAGTACGAACGGGGGAGTGCCCCGCTGAGCGGCGGCTATGGCTCCCCATCGTTGTCGTGTACTGTCTGGTTCTTGTTATTTATTGGTTTAAAGGGTTATACTTATTGAGTTGTTATAATGATTCTATTTCTTCGACTGAGAGGCCTGTTATCTCTGCAATATCCTCGACGGGGATCTTCTTCTCTTTCATTTTACGGGCATTCTCTTTTATTGCCGCTGCTCGGCCTTCTGCACGACCTTTGGCCTCACCTTCTGCTAATCCTTCTGCACGGCCTTCTGCCTTGCCTTTCTTGTGTGCGGTCTTCATCGTGCTATAGTAGTCCCAGTAGTCCTTCACGCTCTCTTGGTATTCGCGGCGTTCCTCGGGGGTGAACTGAGCAATTTCTGCTTGGTCGAACAAACGCTTGAAGACACGCTCTTGCAAAGCAGCAGGACGCTCCAACAGACGCGAGAGGTTGCGCAGGGCGAACATCCACTTGTCGAACATTGTCACCAACTCGTCCTCACGTTTGTTGAACTTCGGCATCTCCAAATAGACAAACGTCAGCTTGTCGTAAAATATGTGGTTGTCGTCGGTGTCCTTCAGCTTTACCTCGTGGATGTAGCTGTCGGCAGGGTATTCGTTGTTGGGGAATACGAAGTTCAGCACGCCGATGGTATAAACTCCTTCCAGATGATAGTCCCACTTGCCCTTGGGAGCCTGCTCGCGGATGGGAGCGGTGGCGTAGTAGATGCTGCGGTCTTTGAAGTACTCCTGTTCGGCCTTCTGCATCTCAACGATGAAGCGGCTGCCGTCCTCCGTCAAGCAATAGACATCGAACACGGCACGGCGGTCGCCGTACCCGTCGCCAAGTTGCTCGGCATTCAGGTACTGCACATCCTGTATGATGCGCTTCTCGTCGTTGAACAGCGCATTCAGGAAGCTGATCAGCAAATCTTTGTTCAGCTCGGTGCCGAACAGCTTCTTGAATCCGAAGTCGGTGTACGGATTGATGTATCGCTCGCGTCCCTCTATTCCCATGTTCTGTCGTTGCTGTTGAAAACTCGCAGCAAAGTTAGGAATAATTCTTGAAATAACAAAGAAATTTTAAGGAAAAGCGTGGACAAGAGTTCATTTGAGTTCATTTGTTTTGATTCATGGTGTGTAAAGATGGGATTGTGTCTGCTTGAAAAGCTTGTTTTTGTGATACCATTCAACCCTTCACGGTCGATGTTAATACTTGATAGATAAATAGTTACGGTGAAGGGTTCTGTGCGCTGTGCTGCTGGTGTACTCTGCGCAGAGAAATAATCTGAGGCATAGGGGATACCGGTAGGCATATATGGGGTAAATAGCATATTTCCTGCCACGGCAAGAAAACATCCCTATTGCCGACGAACGTCAGCAACATTGCCGACGAAGGTCAGCAACATTGCCGACGAAGGTCAGCAATATTGCCGACGAACGTCGGCAATACCTCGGGATGCTGTTTAAGCCTACAGCCATAGTAATTATATTCAAACACCTCCTTTGTCATCTAACAATTTCCGGGAATCATTCAGGCTAAATTGCGTCGCATATAACAATTCGTGTAATTCCCTGTTTCGCCCGCGCTCCCACGGCGAGCTGAATAAAAAAACTGATGCCACCAGCAGTACCTTCTCAAAACCCTTCACCATAACTGCTTTATCGTCAGATTGTTATGTGTTCTGTGAAGGGAAGAATACTTTTTCATTTCTTAGTTATAATAGCTGTTGCTGCACGAGCTGCAACAATAATAAAATATAAAAAGTGATACATTTGTTTTGTGTTTTGCTTAAATATGCTTACCTTTGCACCCTCAAATCGGAATCTATAATATATAAATAAGGTATAACAGAAGATGAATATTACATTTGAAGCTCCCGATAAGGTGAATGGCCTGATGACCATCACGCTGGAGCAAGCAGACTATCAGGGAGAGGTCGATAAGCAGTTGAAAGACTATCGCAAGCGCGCACAGGTGCCCGGGTTCCGTCCCGGTCAGGTGCCCATGGGCATGATCAAGCGCCAGTATGGCACAGCCGTCAAGGCAGACGTGGTGAACAAGCTGCTGGGCGAGAAGCTCTATGCCTATGTGCAGGAGAACAAGATACAGATGCTGGGCGAGCCGCTGGCCAACGAGAGCCAGGAGCCGCAGGACTTGGAGAAGGACGATACGCTGACCTTCAAGTTCGACATTGCCGTGGCCCCCGAGTTCAAGGCCGAGCTGACCGACAAGGACACGGTGGCCTATTACCACATCACGGTTGACGACAAGCTCATCGACCAGCAGGTGGAGATGTACCAGAGCCGTGGCGGTCACTACGACAAGGTAGAGAGCTACGATGCCGAGCAGCGCGACATGCTGAAGGGCGACCTGCGCGAGCTGGATGCCGACGGCAACGTGAAGGAAGGCGGCATTGAAGTGGCCGACGCCGTGCTGATGCCCCAGTATATCAAGGTGGACGACCAGAAGAAGCTCTTCGACGGTTCGAAGCTGGGCGACATCATTACGTGGAACCCCCGTCAGGCCTATCCCGAGAGCGATGTCGAGGTGTCGGGCCTGCTGAAGATTGAGAAAGACCAGGTGGGCGAGCACACCGGCGACTTCACTTTCCAGATTACGGAGATTTCGCGTTTCGTGAAGGCCGACCTGAACCAGGAGCTCTTCGACCAGGTGTTCGGCAAGGGCAACGTGAAGAGCGAGCAGGAGTTCCGCCAGAAGATTGCCGACCAGATGGGCCAGCAGTTCAGCGTTGACAGCGACTATAAGTTCCTGCTCGATGTGCGTGCCTATATGGAGCAGAAGGTGGGCAAGCTCGAATACCCCGAGGCTCTGCTGAAGCGCGTCATGCTGCAGAACAACAAGGACAAGGGCGAGGACTTCGTAGAGAAGAACTTCGATGCCAGCGTCAAGGAGCTGGGTTGGCACCTCATCAAGGAGCAGCTCGTGGCAGCTAATAATATAAAGGTGGACGACAACGACCTGAAGACTGTGGCCAAGGAGGTTGCCCGCGCCCAGTTTGCCCAGTACGGCATGTCGAACGTGCCCGACGAGTATCTGGACAACTATGCTCAGGATATGCTGAAGAAGCGTGAGAATACCGAAGGCCTCGTGGATCGTGCCGTTGACGTGAAGCTCACCGCAGCCTTGAAGCAGGTGGTGAAGCTCGACGAGAAGAACATCTCGCTGGAGGACTTCCAGAAGATGCTCAACGAGAAATAAGAAACATATAATAAATAGGTGTAAAGAAAGCTAAAAGGAGGCAGTCGTGTCCGTTTAGCTTTCTTTAACTAAAATAAAAAGTCGGAATGGTTGGCGTTCCGACTTTTTTGTTGTAATTTTGTATCTCACTTAGATAAGATTATGAACAACGATTTTAGAAAATACGCTACAAAGCATCTTGGTATCAATGGTTTGGTGCTCGACGAAGTGGTGAGCGCACAGGCCCAGTATCTGAATCCCTACATCCTGGAGGAGCGCCAGTTGAACGTGACGCAGATGGATGTCTTCTCGCGCCTGATGATGGACCGCATCATCTTTCTTGGCACGCAGATTGACGACTATACCGCCAACACCCTGCAGGCACAGCTGCTCTATCTCGACTCGGTTGACTCGGGCAAGGACATCAGCATCTACCTCAACTCGCCTGGCGGCAGCGTGACGGCCGGACTGGGCATCTACGACACCATGCAGTTCATATCGAGCGACGTGGCCACCATCTGCACCGGCATGGCTGCCTCGATGGCTGCCGTCCTGCTCGTGGCCGGCAAAGAGGGCA
>ODAI011324594.1_pt1 | contig 12304 bp, 12 predicted proteins | sample 1539321 | NCBI WGS metagenome assembly ODAI01 (sample SAMN02144231, study PRJEB22623) | gut metagenome | biome: sheep rumen | host: Ovis aries | place: New Zealand
GTCTTCCACGGCTTTTCGCCGAGCGCCTTCCTCCTTTGCTTCGGTCATAATGTCAAAATCGTGCAAATTCATGTCAGAAAACTCCTTTCTGAATTTTTCGTTTTTCTTGACTCTTGCCACGAACTCGGAAAGGCGCTTGGAAAAGTCGTCCTCGCCCGGCTCGTTGGTCTGGATAAAGCGCAAGAGCGCGCGGACTTAGTTGGCGGGGACGGAGTCCTTTTGCAGGTTCAGCACTTGTTCCAAGGGCAGGCCGGTGATTTCGGCGATGTCTGATGTAGGGTAGTTCTTTTTGAGCATATTTCGCGCGTTCTCCACGGCGTTTTGCCGCGCGCCTTCCTCGCGGCCTTCGGCAAGGCCTTCTTCTTTTGCCTCGGTCATAATGTCAAAATCGTGCAAATTCATGTCGGCGAACTCCTTTCTGAACTTCTCGTTTTCCTTGACTCTTGCCACGAACTCGGAAAGGCGCTTGGAAAAGTCGTCCTCGCCCGGCTCGTCGGTCTGGATAAAGCGCAAGAGCGCGCGGACTTTTGGATCTTCCACGCTCTTGTAAGCGCTTGCATTATACACGACTTTGGAGCATTTGTCATCCAAATTCACGGAGTTTTCTTCGGCGCAAATGTTTTGGAATGTGTAGCGGGGCAAGCCGTAGCCGTTTTTTGCGGCGTCGCGGAAGGGGTCAAATTTGCAGATGAACAAAATGTAGCTTTCCCTTAGCTTGGTGTAAGGCTGGCCTTTAATGAGGCAGTCGCAGTCAACCATGCTTTGGTAGTAGCGCATTCGCTTGCCAAGCGCCTTTTGAGGATAAGACTGCAGCTCCACGTCAATCACTTTGTTCTCGTCTTTTAGGTAAACGTCCAGCCGCACGCCCTTGCTGGTGTAGTAGGGCTCAATAGCCTTTTCAAGTTCCGGGTACTCCACTTGCTTGACGCGGACTCCCAAAAGCCGTTCCACCAGCTCCGCCGAAAGCTGCGGGTCCTTCATGACGGTCTGAAACATTCCGTCGTCGGCAAATGTGAGTTCGTCAAAAGATTTTCTTTTCATAAAACGCTCCTTATAGTTTTGGATATCTATAAGGTAGCGTTGATTGGTCAAAAAATTTTACTTTTTTTGAGAAAAAAATAATTTTTTTTGTTGACAAAAACTACCCCACACGCTATCATTGTATATATCGATAAATAAGTCGATAAAATAAGGGGGCGGATATGTTGCCGAATTATGACGCTGCGACGGCGGCAAAAATGCTGCGCGCTTTTGTTCCCATCAGCATGCTCAACAAGGGCGGAGCGGGCAGGGTGATAGATGAAGTCAAGCGCGACGGAGTCAGGGTCATCGTAAAGAACAACGTTCCCGAATGCGTTATGATTTCGGTTGAAGAATACGACAACTTTGTCAAAGAGGCCTCGATTCCAAAAATAATTCCCCAGACAAAAGAGGCGGAAGAAAAGCGCAAGGCCTTTATCCAAAGAATCCGCCAAAACGTTCCGCCGCCAATTCCTGCGTCAGCGGACCGCAAGGCCGTTATGGACAGAATCGGAGCGATTTACAAAGACGACAAGAGCGCGGACGAGGCGCAAAGAATCCTGCGCGATTTAAGAAATTTGGATTTAAGGAACACATATGATACTTGCGGATACTAACGTCATGGTTGATTACTTCCGTTCCAGGGAATCGGAGCTTGCGAAGAAAATCGATTCCATGCAAGTCGCGCTTTGCGGGGCCGTGCGGGCGGAACTTCTTCACGGCGCCAGAGACGATGCGGAAATTGACGGTTTTCTTGAAGCCTTTAAGACTTTTGAGAACCTTGTCAACGACGACTATGACTGGGACGGCTGCGGCATGCTCCTTAACACGTTGCGTTCCAACGGAATCCACGTTCCAACTATTGACGCGATGATAGCCTTTACCGCGATGAAGTACGACGTTCCCCTGTGGACGCGCGACAAGCATTTTAAATTTATTCTAGGCCTTTATCCTGAGCTAAAGCTTTACGAAGACGGAACCGTTGCGTGACATAAAATCGGAAAGCCACTTTCCTTTTTGCGCGTTTTTATGTAAAATAACGGTCTTATGATAGACGAGAAAAAAATACAGCAGGCTGTAAGGCTTTTTTTGGAGGGAATCGGCGAGAATCCCGACAGGGCTGGAGTGCTGGAAACTCCGGCCCGCGTTGCCCGCGCCTGCAAGGAAATATTCGGCGGCTACGAGCAAAAGGCAGACCAAGTCCTTTTAAAATGCTTTGACTCCAGCGCCAGCGACTTAGTAATAGAAAAGGACATTCAATTTTATTCGATGTGCGAGCACCATTTGCTGCCTTTTATCGGAAAAGCCGCGATTGGCTACGTTCCCGACGGAAAGGTAGTGGGGCTTTCAAAGCTTGTCCGCTTGGTGAACGTTTACGCCCGCCGCGCGCAAATCCAAGAAAACATGACCGAGCAAATCGCCGACTCCTTGATGGACGGCCTAAAGGCAAAGGGCGTCATAGTCCTTGTCCAAGCCGAGCATATGTGCATGTCGATGCGCGGCGTAAACAGGAGCGGAGTGTCCACCGTAACTTTGGCCCATCGCGGAATCCTAAGCCAGGACGCCGCCTTGCGCGAATCCTTTTTTGAGAGAGTCAAGCTGTGACATTGATTATGTACATGGCCGTTTCGATTGACGGAATCGCGGCGCTCGACGGCAAAAACGGCATCGAGCGCTACGGCTCGCGCGAAGACCATGACTTTTTTTTGGCCGGGGCCAAATCTTGCGACGCGGTGATTATGGGAAAGAACACCGCGGCTTCCTTTAAGGTTTACGGCCTGCCGAACTTTATCCTGACCCACGACCCGGATTTGTTGCAGGCCAAAAAATTGCAGCAAGACCAAAATCCGGCCGGCGCGGAGGCCGCAAAAGCCCAAGGCCAAGACCAAGACGCGCGCGGCTCCGGCAGGACTTGCGAGCGCGTTTATCTTTCGGGCCAGCCCCAAGAGGTTTGCAAAGCGCTTGAGGCGCGCGGAATCAAAAAAGCCGCGCTTTTGGGAGGCCCTTTTACCAACGCCCAGTTTTTGCGCGCCGGCCTTGTCGACGAAATCTTTTTGACCGTGGAGCCTGTGACGCTTGGCCGCGGAATACGCTTTTTGAACGAGCCGCTGGAAAGCTTTTGGACTTTGGCCGGCGCAAAGGTTTTGAACGAACGCGGCGCGATTGTTTTGCATTATGTAGCGTCCGCTCGAAAAAACGCTTGAGGCTTTGCGTATGAGAATACGAGCGGAGCGTTACAAAAGGTATTGCGCGGACTCAAATTCTGTGGTAGAATAATTAATTATGGAAATTAAACAGACAAAAGACGGAAACAAATTGGCAATCGCGCTTTCGGGCCGCTTGGACACAACGACTGCCCCGCAGTTGGAGGAAGCCCTTGCCTCCGCGCTGGACGGCGTGACGGACTTGGTTTTTGACTTTGGACAAATCGAGTACATTTCTTCGGCTGGGCTTCGCATTTTGCTGAACACCCAAAAGAAAATCAGCGCGGCCGGCGGTTCGATGAAATTGGTCGGCGTCAACGACGTTGTCCGCGAAGTCTTTGAAGTGACCGGCTTTATCAATATTCTTACAATTGAATAGCTTGAACGGCAAAAAAAACGCGATTCTTGCATGCTTGGCGCTTCTTTTGCCGCTTGTAATCATTTCTTGCGTTTCTGACAGCCAACCGGCCGCCGCGCCTTCTCCTGCGACAAACGCTCCCAAAATGCGCGGCGTTTGGGTGGCGGCAATCAGCTCGAATTATCCCCGCGAAAAAACAAGCGACGCGCGAAAATTAAAGGCCGATGTTGACTTTATCGTTGACCAGTGCCAGCGCTTTGGCTTTAACGCGATTTTCTTTCAAGTAAGGCCTTCTTGCGACGCGCTTTACGCTTCCGACATTTTTCCGTGGAGCCAGTGGCTTTGCGGGGCCGAAGGAGCCGCTCCCCAAGACGGCTTTGACCCTTTGGCGTACTTTTGCCAGGCGGCCCACCAAAAGAACATCGCGCTGCACGCTTGGATAAACCCCTACAGAATCAAGGCCAAAAAGGGCCAAAGCCTTGACGAACTGCTTTCCGTTCGCCCGCAAATGGCGGAATTGAAAAAATTCATCCATCCCAGCTCCGACGGAAACTTTTACCTTGATCCGGGCCAGCCAAAAGTCCGCGAGCTTGTAGTCCGCGGCGCCAAGGAAATTTTGGAAAAATATCCGGTGGACGGCCTTCATTTGGACGACTACTTTTATCCGCAAACGGGAATCGACGACAGCGCCAGCTACAAAAAATACGGCGCCGGAATGGACTTGGACGACTTTAGGCGGCAAAGCGCGACGCTTTTGATAAAAGAGCTTTTTCGCTTGACCCACAGCGCGCGGCCAGGCGCGCTTTTTGGCGTTTCGCCTTTTGGCATTTGGGGCAACAAAAACTCCGCAAACCCTTACGGCTCCGCCACAAGCGGAACTCAATCCTATTTTGCGCATTGCGCCGATTCCGTCACGTGGATTCAAAGAGGAATCGTTGACTACATCGTTCCGCAAATATACTGGAACATAGGCCTAAAGGCGGCCGATTACGCCGAGCTTGCCTCTTGGTGGAACCAGGCGGTGGAGGGAAGCGGCGTGGCCCTGTACATAGGAATGGCTGACTACAAGGCCGCCGCGGCGATCAAGTCCGGCAACGAAAAAAGTCCCTGGCTTGGAACCGGCGAGCTGAAAGCCCAGCTGGAATTGAACAAAACGCTAAAGAATGTGTCGGGCGAGGTTCACTTTAACTTTGACTCGCTTATGGAGCCTGACATCCGTTCCTTTTACGAAAAACTTGCAAATAACGCTTTTGCGGAGTATAATTGAACATTATGGCAACATTAACCGTTGACGCCGACAAGGCCAGCACAACCAAAGTTTCCGCGTTTGTAGAGGCCGAGCTTGAAAAGCTTGAATGCCCGATGAAGGAATTGGCGCAAATAAACATAGCGGTGGACGAACTTTTTTGCAACATCGCCTCTTACGCTTATCCAAACGCAAGCGGAAAAGCGGTTGTCAGCGTGCAAAACCCCGCGCCGCGAATGGTCGCCATAACTTTTGAGGATTGGGGCGTTCCCTACAATCCCTTGGAAAAGCCTGACCCGGACGTGACCCTTAGCGCGGAAGAAAGAAAAGTCGGAGGCTTGGGAATTTTCATCGTCAAGAAAACTATGGACGCGGTAAAATACAAGCACGAGGACAATAAGAACATTCTCGTAATAGAAAAAAAATGGTGACGGCTATGGAAGATTTTGAAGAGCGAGAGCACAACGAAGAATATTTTTACGTTCACGGAAAAGACGTTTATTCAACGCAAAGCCTGTTGGCTCGTTTTGGAATCAAGCAGGCCGATTCGATTTACAAAGATTCTTCAAACGATTTTGTCCGTTGGCCATTTAGCTCGGCCGATTTTTTTGAGGCGGTTACTGAAAAGGCTCCCGATTCGGCGGAGTTGGAAGGCGCCTTGCGGGGCGGCGACAAGCTTTTGGCGGAACGCATCAACGCCGAGATAAAAGGCTACAAGGATTCTGGAAACACTGTGGCCAACCAAGACCGCATCAAGGAATTGCGCGCGCAAAAAAAAGAATTGCTGGCCAAGGCCGCGCTCGCTTTGGGCGGCTCTTCGGTTTCGCTTGTCTACAAAACTTTCGTTCAAATAAACGACAGCAAAATGGTGGAAAAAAAGTTTCCGCAATTCAAGAACGCAAGCTGGCCATTTAAAGACCAAATGCCTTACTTTACCGCCGGCTTGGAAGACTTTGCCGCCGCCGTCGCTCGCGGCGAGCCCACAGCGATTACGGGCGGCCCTTGCTTTTTTGGCGAGCACGAAGTCGACTTGATTTTTACGCTTAAGGACGGAAGCCAAAAGGTTTACGACTTTACTACGCGCCGCCGCAATTCCGGCGACAAGGTTTCGCTTGAGGCGGAGTTCACCAAGCAAAACGCCGGCGAGGTTGTCGACGTTTCTTTTGTAAGCCACAAGGAGATGTTGACGACAGAAGAGTACGACAGCGTTTTGTATTTGTTCGAGCTTGCCAACGCCAGCGGCAGCGCCCTTACGCTTCCGATAGTCGACGCTTCCTACGCAAAATACTTGGACTCAATGATGGAGCCGCTTTCGATAGAGCTTAGGGTCAAGGCCAGAAAGGAGTTCCGCAAAGTCGCCGCTCCGATTATAAAAATGTACCGCGAGCTTTTTGACGCGCTAAAGGAAAAATATCCCAACGTAAAGGACGCGCTGATAATGACAGGCGAAGACAGGGGGCTGCTTTCAAAATATTACGCGGCTCGCGCGCCTTTTGTCGAAAAGCCTTCCACCCGCAGGATAATTTCCGGCATACAGGAAAAGATTGAGTCGGTAAAAGATTACATAACGCTTCCCGCCTTGCCCTTTTACTTTATGGGAATCAAGAACGTGTTGGAAGTTGATTACATCGGCGAGACCGACTCTTTTTGGAAGTGCCGCAAAATGCACAAGGGGCAGATGAACCTTAGCGCGCTTTTGTATCCGATAAAGATAAGCGCCGACGGCTGGCGTTCGATTTTCTCGACGGACTTGCAGTACAAGGAATATATAAAGAGAGAGGATTATGGCAAGCGGTAAATCCAAGTTATTTGTTTTTGTTGCGGCAGTCGTCGCCCTTGTTTCCGGGGCTGTCACGTTTTTTAACAAGGACAGAATTGAGCTTCCCGTAAAGAGCGTTCTGGAATACCAGGAGCCGTATCTTGTCCGTGATTTTGGAAACTTGCGATATGTTTTGGACAAGCAAAGAACTAGAATCATCGCGGTTGACAAAAACACAAACGTAGTCAAATGCGTTTTGCCGCGCGGCTATGACGACGTGGACCGCTTTTATTACGCCGACGATTTTATGGTCGACGAAAAGGGCTGGGTTTATGTAAAAGAAGGCGCTTGGAACGGAAACAGAATTTCGCGCGAAGCCGTTTTGGTTTACGACGAGGATGGCCGTTATAAGGCGACTTATCTTGACATAAAGCATTCGTCGGTGACCAACAAGCACAAAATGATGCTGCTTTCCGTTCAAAACGGAAAAATAGTTTGTTCCTTCAAAAACAAAAAAACTGTGTCAATCACAAGGCTTGACGTTCAAAGCGGTGACAAAGTAAAGGAAGAGTATCCTTTTGACAACGCCTATGACTTTGTTGCCGACATGTCTTTGGACGGAGAGGGAAACGTTTGCTTGTTGGACAAGTGCGGACAAATTTTTGTTCTAAAAAAAGACAAGGGCTTTGTTCGCGTTTATAGAGGCAATGACGACGAATGCTTAAACTGGATTGAGCCTTCCGGAAGCGAAAAGCTTTTGTGCGCCGAATTGTATTCCAACAGCGTTATTGAGCTGGACTTGCAAAACGGCCATAAGCGGACTGTTCTTGACAATTCGGGGGCGGTGACGGTCACGCCCGTTTCTTTGTCCGCCCTTGACGCTCCCGCAAAGAATTCCGGAATGCTAAAGGTTGAAGCCGCCCTTTTGGCTTCGTTTTGCGTTTTTCTTTTGAGCGCGCTTTTGCTTGCCGTTAGGATTGTCGTCTCTTTCTTTAGGACGCAGGTCAAGGTAATACAGCGCATCAGCGTTTATGTCACGCTTGTAATATTGATTGTCGCGGGAACAATCACTTACAAATTGACAGGCGAATTTTCAAAGGTTATGCGCGTCCAGATTTTGGCGCAAATGGAAAACATGGCCTATTCTGTGGCCAATACAATAAGGCCTTCGACTTTGGATTCGATTCAAAGCGCCGCGGATTTCGCTTCTCCTGAATACAGGGAAATGATTCAAAGCATGCAGAGCATAATCGATCCAACGCTCGACATAAACCAAAACGTCTACTGCGACATCTTTAAGTACGACGAAAAGCGGGGCGCTTACGCTTGCGCCTACCTCGACCAAGCGATCGGAACTTACTTTCCGCTCACTCAGGGAGAGGCCGAAGAAATAAAGCAAATCTATGAGACATCGCGTTCCGTAAGGTCAAGCAAGGACGACACGTCCGCGTCCTACACTTATGTTTCGGTTCCGGTTGTGAACGATTTTGGCCGCGTTTGCGGAGTCGTTTCGGTTATGACCGAAAACTTTATGCTTACCGACCAAATCAGCGACATGAAAAAGAACGTTTTGCTGGGAATCGCGGTCACTTTGATTTTTGTTTGGCTTGCGATGGGCGAGGCGCTTTCTTACATTCTTTCCAAGTCGCAGGCCCAAATGGAAATGGAAGAGAAAAAGGCGCGCGGCGAGGCGGTTCAAAAAACATTTCCGCATTACTACATCCGCATAATGGTCTTCGCGCTTTTCGCAGCCTACAATATGACGACAACCTTCTTGCCTATGGTAATAGCCAAGGGAGCGATGGAGTCTTTGGGCGAAAATAGCGGAACGCTCGCCGCCGCGCTGCCTATTTCGGTGAACCTTTTTATCATCGGCTTGATGGCTCTCTTTTGCGAAGGCTATATCAGAAAGATCGGTTGCCAAAAAGTCGTGGCCCTTGGCGCGGCTTTGTCGGCCTTGAGCAACATTGTCATTTTTGCCTTTCCGTTTTCCTACGCGCTGCTTTTTTTGGCCTTGGTGATTGACGGAATCGGAGTCGGCCTTACAACCAATTCTTTGTATCTTATGGTTTCGCAAATACCGGACGCAAAGAACAGGACTTCGGGCTACACGGCCTATAACGCCGCGCAAATTTCCGGAATCAACTTTGGAATGCTCTTTGGCGCCGCGCTCGCCTCAAGCGTTGGCCGCCGCATGATTTTTCCGCTTGTGTCGGCGATGTGGATTGTTTCTGTCCTTTTGTTCTTGGGCTTGTGGAAGTCTTTGGGCCTCGCTTCGGGCAAGGGAGAAAAAGTCCATGGCGAGCGCAAAAACGACGCCAAAAGAATTTTGTCATTCTTGCGCCGCCGCCGCGTTTGGTCGTTCATACTTTTGATACAGGCGCCCTTTGCCTTGATGGGAAGCTTTGTCTATTATTACTTGCCCATGTATTCCGACGCCAACGGCTTGAGCGAAGTTATGGTCGCGGCCTTGATGATGCTTTACTCTTTCTTTGCGATTTACCTGGGGAACGGACTGACAAAATGGGTGATCAACAAGACCGGCCCGCTGAGCCCCTACGCTTCGATAATTTTAAGCCTTGCCGCCGTTTTGGTTTTTGCCATTAGCGGAAGCTTTGTCGGCTTGTTGGCCGCGATTTTTATCTTGGGCTTGGCAAACGGCTTTGGCCGCTCTGTCCAGCAGGCGCAGTTTTCGATGCTGGAGGAGTGCGAGGAGTACGGCGTTCCAAACGCTATGGGAATCTTTAACTTTACCGACTTTATCGGCCAGTCGTTTGGCCCGGCCGTTATGGGCCTTGTCTTTCTTTCAAGGAACGTAGCCGCCTCGGCCAGCGTTTTTGCGATTGTGTTGGCGCTTGTGTGCGCTGCGCATTTTGCCTTGAATTTTACAATGAGGAAAAAATAATTGAACAAAACGGAAAAAATCATTGCTTTGGAGAAACTTATGGAAAAGACAAAAAAGAAATTGAGCAGAAGCCTTTCGCTCGCGGTTGAAATTTTCACCGTCCTGCTTTCAATATGCCTTGGAATCGTTGGCTACAAAACTTACCACAAGGGAATGATTCAAAAGTACAAGGAATATGAGCGGACGATATTGAAGCTGGCCTCCCAAAAAATTGACTGGGACGGCGTTGAAGAGGCGATTGCGAGCGGAAAGGAAAACGCGGCTCACAAGGCCCTTAGCGAACGCCTTGACTTTGTGAAAAGCAATTCCGAAATCGCATGGCTTTACCTTATCGAGCCGCTTAACGACAGTTCAATAAACAACATGAAGTACATTTGCACCGGCAACACCCAAAAAGACTACGCGGACGGAATGACAGACCGCTTGGGCGACTTGACCGGAAACGAATTTCCCGCCGACGTGGCCAAGCAGTACTTGGACTTTTTTAAGAACAGCGCGCCCGGAGAATATTGGTATTACCCCAACAAGACCGAATGGGGAAGCGTTTACACGACTTCGATTGTCGTCCGCAATTCCGCCGGAAAGCCTCTTGGCGTTATGAGCGTCGACATCAACATGTTCGACATTGACGCGACGATGCGCATTTATCCTGTGAGCATTCTTGTGGCCGGCCTTGTCTTTGCCGCCGCCTTTGTCTTGATTTTGATTCTTTGGCTTAACCGCCGCGTAATCCATCCGTTAAAGAGCCTTCAAAATTCCGCCGTTGACTTTGTCTCAAAGGCCAGCGGAGAGGACGTTGAAAGCCTTAACTTTAAGGATCCGCGCATCAACACCCAGGACGAAATCCAAAGCCTTTCAAGCGCGCTTGTCACGATGGCAGGCGAGACAAAAAACTACATGGAAAAGCTGCTTGTCGAAACAAAGGAGAACGAGCGAATTTCCGCCGACCTTAACGTGGCGACGCAAATCCAAGCCGCGATGCTGCCCCGCGTTGAGCCGGAATTTTCAGGGCACGCGGAATTTGAGCTTGCCGCTTCTATGGATCCGGCCAAGGAAGTCGGCGGAGACTTTTACGACTTTTTCTTTATCGACAAAGACCACTTGGCGCTTGTCATCGCCGACGTTTCGGGAAAAGGCGTTCCCGCCGCGCTCTTCATGGCGATTTCCAAAACGGTAATAAAGAACCGCGCGCTTTTTGGAAACGTTCCAAAGCCGTCGGAAGTTTTGCGCGACGCCAACAACCAGTTGTGCGAAGGAAACGACGCAAGCCTTTTTGTCACCGTTTGGCTTGGCATTTTGGACTTGAACACGGGAGTCGTCACCGCCTCCAACGCCGGCCACGAATATCCCGCAATCCGCCAGCCCGGAAAGCCTTTTGAGCTTTTAAAGGACAAGCGCGGCTTGGTTCTTGCCGGCATGGAAGGAATGGTTTACACAGACTACGAGATAAAGCTTGAAAAAGGCGCGACGCTTTTTGTCTACACCGACGGCGTTCCCGAAGCGACAAACGCCAACAACGAGCTATTTGAATTTGAGCGCGTGGAGAAAGCCCTGAACGTAAACGCCGGAGCCGCCCCCGCCGATTTGCTAAAAGTGGTTCGCGGCGAAGTTGACAAGTTTGTCGGCGACGCTCCGCAGTTTGACGACCTTACGATGCTCGCGATAAAGTTCAACGGCAGGTAAGGATGCGCTCCGTTTCTCCTCTCGCGAAATTCATCGCGGGCCGTTTTGTGACGATGCTGGCGCTGCTTTTTTTGCTGGGCCTCGCGATGTTCGGCTTGATGGAACTGGCTCCCGGCGACATCGTTGACCAAATGATGACCCAGCAAATCATGGCCGGCGCCCAAGGCGAGGGCGGGGGAAAGACCGGCGCCAAAAATTCCGCGAGCGACAATAAATTCCAGGACGAGCAAATGGCCGCCTTGCGCGCCGAGCTTGGAATCGACCAGCCCTTTTACGTCCAGTACGCAAAGTGGCTTAAGCGCGTTTTTGTGAACCACGATTTGGGGGTCAGCCTTATTTCCCGCGCGCCGGTCGGCTTTTTGATCCGCTCGCGCTTGTGGAATTCGCTTTTGCTAAATCTAATTTCGCTTGTCCTTATAACGACCGCGAGCTTCGCGCTTGGCGTTTATTTTTCCAGCAAGGCCGGAAGCCGCCTGGATGTCGGCGTGACTTTTTTCGCGCTTTTCTTCAACGCCTTTCCGGGAATGCTGCTTTTGATTTTGCTGCAGCTTTTCGCGAGCGTCACGCGACTTTTTCCGGTCACGGCCTATCCCGACTTTCCGTTTGACGCGGCTCCTGCAAAGTTTGTCTTTAGCTATGGCCGTCATATTTTCCTTCCGCTGCTCGCGGCCTTTTTGGGAGGCGCTGGCGGAACGATGCGCATGATTCGAGCGACGATGCTTGACCAAATGGGCCTTCCTTACATCTTTGCATTGAGGGCGCGCGGAATCAGCGAAAAGCGCGTTTACTTTAACCACGCCTTTAGGAACACGCTCAACCCTTACATCACCGGAAGCGCCAATTTGCTCGCGGGCCTCTTTAGCGGCTCTCTTGTTTTGGAAATCATCTTCGCCTATCCGGGCATAGGACGGCTGATGTACGACGCGGTTTTGCAGCAGGACATCAATTTGGTTTTGGCGGACGAAATGTTCATCTCCGCGCTAGTCTTGATTGGAATGTTGGTCAGCGACATTTGCTTGGCGCTTGTCGATCCTCGCATTCGTTACGGAGCGGAGGGCTAAGGCTGTGGCTGAAATTCTTTTAAGCCAAAGAGGCGCGCGATGAAAAAGTTTTTTGCTTATATCAAGAC